>Ga0207996_1000061_pt1 | contig 95942 bp, 80 predicted proteins | sample AntAceMetag02UKG_FD_184773 | JGI IMG/M metagenome (GOLD analysis project Ga0207996, IMG submission 184773) | Saline lake microbial communities from Ace Lake, Antarctica - Antarctic Ace Lake Metagenome 02UKG (SPAdes) (version 2) | ecosystem: Environmental > Aquatic > Non-marine Saline and...
CCTTTTTAACAGTTGCCATGGGACTGACAACGATCGTGAGTCCCATGGTTGGCAATATAATGTAACAATCCCTGTAGTTGTCTTAAAAAATCAGAAAAAAAGCGTCTGAATAATTTGCTAATCAACAAGTGGCCTTGAACTCCTCAGTGCTGTAAAAGAAATGCATCCCGCACTTCCCGTTGTCATGATAACAGCATTTGCCTCACCGGACGATGCTGTCTTTGCCATGAAGAACGGAGCCTTTGACTATATCAGTAAGCCTTTTAATGTTGATGAAATTAAATCAGTTATCTGTTCTGCAACGTCAAAGGGAAGACAGAGCGCCGAGGCAAAATCCATTTCTGCTGAGTTCCCCGAAATAATCGGTGAGAGCCGTGAAATGATCAAGATTTTTGAAATGATCAAGCGCATCGCCATCACCCCTGCCAATGTCCTTATTTATGGAGAGTCGGGTACAGGTAAAGAACTTGTTGCCCAGGCTATTCATCGGCATTCACATGTTGCAGAACAGGATTTTGTTCCTATCACCTGCAGTGCCATTCCGGAAGAATTGATGGAGAGCGAGCTCTTTGGCCATGTCAAGGGATCCTTTACCGGGGCCATCAATGACAAAAAAGGATTGTTTCAACTTGCCAATAATGGAACAGCATTTCTTGATGAGATAGGTGAACTCACTCCCATTATCCAGACAAAATTACTGCGGGTTCTGCAGGAGCGTGAAGTCAAGCCAGTCGGCAGTGTTCAGATTCAAAATGTTAATGTCAGAATCATTGCTGCAACCAACAAAATTCTTGAAGAAGAAATTATGGCTGGTCGCTTCAGGGAGGATCTCTTCTACAGACTTGCCGTGGTTCCACTCAGGGTTCCGCCTCTTCGCAATCGAAAAGGGGATGTTCCCCTTCTCGTTGACTTTTTTCTGAAGAAATATTCAACATTATTCAACAAAGAAATCCAGGAGATCTCGTCCTATGCCATGGAGGTTTTAATGAAATATGACTTCCCCGGCAATGTTCGAGAACTGGAAAACATCATTGAACGCGGTGTGGCACTCGAAACATCAAATATTATCCTCCCTGAAAGCTTAACCCTTTCCAGTTATCGTTTTGCAGGCAACAATGAAAACAACCAGACGCCATCCCCTTTTAAGGTAGTTGCAGATGAAGAGGAACTTTTCAGCCGTGGACTTGAAGAGGTAATGGCGGAAACTGAAAAAAATTTCCTCACAGCCGCTCTGGAAAAAAGTGATAATTCAAAAATGCGGGCAGCCGAGCTTCTTCGAATCAGCTTCAGATCTCTACGCTACAAAGTTAAAAAATATGATCTTGGATGATTAACACATGACTTCATTGCCACTTGAGGGAAACACCATTTCGCATCAGAGTACTGTTCAGCGACTACTCGTCAACCAGCTCCTCTGGATGCTTTTTCTCCGGGTTGTTCTTTACACTCTCCTTCTCGGGGTCAGTGCCTATCTGCAGTCAGGTAAGTTTAATGTGATTGTCCTGCCACCCACGCATCTATTCTTCTTTATACTATTTGTCTACACGACCACCATACTCTCCAGCCTGATTCTTCTAAAATCAAACGTCGATCCAAGACGATTTGGCCTCGAACAAATTCTGCTGGACACTTTCTGTATTTCCGTCCTTCTTTATTATACCGGAGCATCACAATCAATATTCTCCACCGTTTACTTCTTCCCCATCATTGCAGGTGGTCTCATTTTGCCACGCCTTGGAGGGCTCATCGCGGCAGGTGCCGCAACCCTTCAATTTGCCTTCGTGCTAAGCCTTGAATACTACAGGATTTTCCCAAACTTCCTCATGGTTCCTCTGTACGACAATGGTCCCGATGGACTTGCAAACCTCAATCTTTTTGCCGTTTACGGACTTACTTTTTTTCTGGCTGCAATCCTCAGCAGTCTCTTTGCTGGACGACTTCGTAAAACCGAGGATGCCCTGTCAGATTCTGTTCGTGACTTTGACAGACTCAGTCTTCTATACAAACAGATATTTGATGATATCAGTACAGGTATTATCACGACAAATGACCAGAACCGAATAACTTCTGTCAATAATGCGGCAGCCCAGATCATCGGCTACTCTCTTTCTGAACTTCTGGATAAGGCGTTCCATGATTTTTTTCCAAATATCTGTTTTACAGAGCAGGGCTCACGACATTCTGCTGAATTGCTGCGCAAGGATGGCGAACGAACCCGAATAGGCTACTCATACGCACGATTGCAGTACAAACAGTCTTCAAGAAAAAAACACCCTCAAGGCAGCGATACATTATGTGAAGATTGCAGAGTTATCACTATTCAGGACATCAGCGACGTTGAGCGACTGGAAAAGCAGATGCAACAGGCAGAGAAACTCGCTGCCATTGGGAGGATGAGCGCTGGAATTGCCCACGATTTCAGAAACCCGCTTACTGCTATTTCCGGATCCGCACAGGTTCTTGCCAACGAAATCAGCTTGACGCATTCCCCACAACAGGAGGCAAATTCAGAATTAATTACTATTATTTTGAGGGAATCCAACCGTCTCTCAAATACGGTTTCTGATTTCCTCAAATTTGCACGACCTGAAAGTGCTGAAAAAGACTGGTTTTCTCTGAAGCGCTCACTTGATGAAGTAATTGAAGTTGCCAGGATGGCCACCTCGTGGCCTGAAAAGTGTCAACTGGATATACAGATCGACACTATCGTTGACATATGGGCTGATCAGTACCAGCTTTTTACTATTCTGAACCATCTCCTTCAGAATGCACTGGCATTCACCCCTCTCGGGGATGAGAAAATACGAATCAAAGCCATGGAAATTAAAGCAGACAATGGTGAGGAAAACATTCAGATAACGGTGGAAGACAATGGACCTGGAATAACACCCGGTAAAGAGGAAAAAATATTTGAACCGTTTTATACACGGCGAATTGATGGAACCGGACTGGGACTAGCCATCGTTAAACAGATGATAGCAGAACATAGTGGAAGCATTGAGGTGGATAAATCTCCACTTGGTGGAGCAAAATTTACAGTCAGCTTTCCTCTTCCTTAAAAACTCAACTGCTTCAGTCTGCTTTTAATCATTCAGCTTCCTTCCATACCTTCGCTCCAACAGCCGTGAGCTTACCAACCAAATCCTCATACCCTCGTTCAAGGTGGTAAATTCTGGATATTTCAGTACGTCCCGCGGCTGCAAGCCCGGCAATAACCAACGATGAACTGGCCCGAAGATCCGTTGCCATAACCTGAGCTCCCGTGAGAGAAGCATCCCCTAAGCCCTTAACCATGGCCACTCGACCATCAATCTGAATATCCGCCCCCATGCGCTGTAATTCTGCCACATGCATGAATCTGTTTTCAAAAATGGTTTCATGAACAATACTGAGACCATGACTTCCGGTCATCAACGCCATGAACTGGGCCTGGAGATCCGTAGGGTATCCGGGGTAGGGCATGGTGGTGATATTAACAGGTGTAATAGGCTTTGCCTTATCTGCCGCTATACGAAGGAAATTGTCCCCCACCTCCACCTCGGCCCCAGCGAATCGCAATTTCTCAACAAGAGATGGTAAATGAGCGGGTTCACAATTTACAATAACGACTTCACCGCCAGTGGCAGCAACAGCTATGGCATATGTTCCGGCCTCAATCCTATCGGGAATAATGGTGCTTTCTGCAGCTGTTAATTTTTCAACACCGTGGATGGTCAGTCGTTCACTGTCTCGTCCTTCAATATCAGCCCCCATACCATTAAGCATATCAACAAGGTTACCAATCTCAGGTTCACGAGCAGCATTTTTAATAACAGTGGTTCCCTTGGCAAGAGCTGCTGCCATAAGCAGATTCTCGGTCCCGGTTACCGAAGGAATATCGAAGTAAACGGTTCCCCCCTGCATTCTTCCATCAATATGGGCATCAACATAGCCATGTGCCAAATCACAGTTGACCCCCAACTGTTCAAATCCCATAAGATGAAAATTAATGGGACGTGCCCCTATGGCACACCCACCTGGAAGCGAGACCTTCGCTCTTCCTAGTCTGGCAAGCAACGGCCCCAGAACAAGAACGGATGCCCTCATGGTTTTTACAAGTTCATAGGAAGCCTCTGAACACCGTAAACCAGTACCATCTATTTTCAATGTTGACCCTTGACGCTCCCAACTCAGTCCGAGAGATTCAAGAAGGCGAAGCATGGTCCTTGTATCACGTAGGTCGGGAACATTATGAAGAACATGAATTCCGGGTGCCAGGAGACTCGCGGCGATTAAGGGCAGGGCTGCATTTTTGGCGCCACTAATTTTCACTTCACCGTGTAGGGAGCGACCACCTTCTATAACTAATTTTTCCATCTATAAATCACCTGAACTATTTTGTATTAGCCAGCATCCGTCTAGGAGGCTGTCCGAGAATGCCCTTTCTCCTAAACTCTTCGTTATTTTAAAAAGATAATGCTCGGAATATTAACTATATACCTGTGCTTATTTTTTTAAAATGCCTCGATTTGAGAAGAAATGCCTATCTCGGGCAAGCTCCTAGTAACAGACATTCACTAAGCAACTTTAACTTTTCCATAAAAAATTCGATCATGATTACTGTAATCTTTTTCTACCTGAAGTTCCGTAAAGTTTTCTGCACCAGCACCTTTTGTTGAAAATAAAGAAAGCAGTTCATCTCCCTGTTCAGCACCTATTTCCATCAACAAATTAGCCCCTGGGAGAAGCTGTGGCATAATCTGAGCATGAATCCTTCTTATTATTTCAAGGCCCTTGTCGCCACCATCGAGTGCCAAATGCGGTTCATACAAATCAACTTCAGGTTGCAGGCCGTCCTCCAATTCCTGAGCACTCACATAGGGAGGATTAGAAAGAACAAGAGAAAAACGAGGTACAGGAGAAAAAGCTGAGAGGAGATCACTCTGAACAAAGGAAATAAGATGGGCTACACCATGGAGTTGGGCATTTTTTTTTGCTACCCGAAGGGCAGCCATGGAGAGATCAACTGCGATAACAGGTTGACCAAGTTCCCTGGCAAGAACAATTGCAATTGCCCCGCTACCAGTACAAAGATCTAGAATCAAACCTTCTGGTTCCGGCTTCTCTCTCCAGACAGCAATACCACGTTCAAGCAACAACTCGGTTTCCGGCCTTGGAATAAGAACATCGGGGCTGACCTGGAAATCCAGTGACCAGAACTCCTGGACTCCAAGAATATAGCCAAGAGGTTCCCTTTTTTGACGGCGCTCGAGTAGGTTGAGGAATTTCTTTTTTATTTCAGAGTCAAGTTCTTCCTGGGCATTCAAATATAGAGCAGTACGTGATTGACCCAGACAATGACCAAGCAGCAAACTGGCATCGAGCTCAGGATTTTCAACACCTGACTCACCAAGTACAGCACTGGCATTTTCTAGTACTTCATGAATCAGCACCCGCCCTCCCTCAAACCGAAAACCACGTTTCACTGAATCAATTTCAGTTTCTCTTCCTGATCATGGGTGATAAGCGGGGTAAGGACTTCTTCTAACTTACCGGCAATAATAGAATCAAGCTTATACAAGGTCAGATTGATACGATGATCGGTCAATCTCCCCTGTGGAAAGTTATAGGTCCGAATACGTTCACTGCGATCACCAGTTCCGACCTGACTTCGTCTGGCTTCAGAAATTTTATCATGGTGTTCCTGTTCCAGCTTATCAAGAAGACGTGCCCGGAGAACGGTAAGAGCCTTGGCTTTGTTCTTGTGCTGCGACTTCTCATCCTGACAGGTCACTACCAGTCCAGTGGGAAGATGAGTTATACGAACGGCGGAATCTGTAGTGTTAACGCACTGGCCACCTGGACCAGAGGCACGATACACATCAAATTTCAGCTCACTGGGATTAATATTGAGTTCCACCTCATCTGCTTCAGGTAAAATAGCCACGGTGACAGCCGAAGTATGAATACGTCCCTGGGTCTCTGTTTCAGGAACACGCTGAACACGGTGTACGCCACTCTCATATTTAAGCCTTGAAAAAACTGCATTTCCTGAAATAAGCGCAATAATTTCTTTAAACCCACCGATTCCAAGAGAATTGGAACTCATGACCTCAACCTTCCATCCCATGGACTCTGCATAACGCGAATACATACGAAAAAGATCTGCGACAAAAAGGGCTGCTTCATCACCACCAGTTCCAGCGCGGATCTCAAGAAAGGTATTGCGTTCGTCATTTGGATCTTTTGGCAGAAGCAGAAGAAGGATATCCTGTTCAAGAGTCTTTTCCCGAACAAGAAGTTCTTCCACTTCTTCCCTGGCAAGTTCGAGCAATTCAGGATCTTCATCTCCTTCATGAAGAAGCTCACGATTACCAGCTATATCGGCGACCACAGTGTCGAGTTCACCGTACATGGCCTGGAGTTTACTGAGATGAGAATGCTCCTGAGCAACCTTCTTGTATGCTTTCTGGTCAGAGATGAGCGAGGGATCAGAAAGTCTTCCTTCAAGGTGAGATATCTTTTCGTCAAGGTCAGTAAGTCTATCTATCATGAAGAAATACCAAGGGGAAAAAGGCGCGGGAATTAAAACAGAAAATCCACAACCTGCTTCACAGGCTGTGGATCAACAAAAAGCGAAAAAATGGAATTTAACGGTTTAGCAGTACATTCCGGTAAAGAAGGTGCCGATGAATCGTTAAAACTATTTTTTTTCTTCGAAATGCTTCGCGTAACGTTTCTTGTATTTTTCAATCCGTCCGGCAGTATCAATCAGTTTTTGCTTTCCGGTAAAGAAAGGATGACAAGCAGAACAAATTTCAACAACAATCTCAGACTTGACAGATCCCATTTCAACTTCGTTACCACAACCACAGGTAGCTGTCATTTTATGATATTCAGGGTGTATATCGCTTCTCATAATTAATGTTCCTTAAAAATAGGAGTGACCTTTCAGTACACGTTTGTTTTTCAAAATCTCAAAAGAATAAGAGGATAATAAAATCAGGTAAGAATTTCAACTAAAAACATTTATTACTACAATAAAAATAATATTCAGCAAATAGCTGTTAGTTGGTATAACACCGTACTGTACCTGTTTAGTAGCAGATCAGCTATTCATTGAATCTATGAATTCCGCATTGTTTTCGTGTTGTTTCAATTTATCAATAATAAATTCCATGCCACTGGCGGGATTCATGGAAGCAAGCAGCTTCCGCAATATCCAGACACGGTTTAAAAGGACAGGTTCCAGAAGTAAATCTTCCTTTCTGGTTCCGGATTTTTTCACATCTATGGCCGGATAAATACGCCTGTCTGACATTTTACGATCAAGGACAACTTCCATATTACCAGTTCCCTTGAACTCTTCAAAGATAACCTCGTCCATTCGACTACCGGTATCAATAAGAGCGGAGGCAATAATAGTCAAACTTCCGCCTTCTTCAATATTTCTGGCGGCACCGAAAAAGCGTTTTGGACGATGCAGAGCATTAGCCTCAACACCACCGGAAAGAATTTTACCGCTGGACGGAGTGACTGTATTGTAGGCCCTGGCTAAACGGGTAATACTATCGAGTAGAATAACAACATCTTTCTTATGTTCAACCAGTCGTTTTGCCTTTTCAATTACCATTTCGGCGACTTGAATATGACGCTGGGGCGGTTCATCAAAGGTGGAGCTGACAACCTCTGCTGTCAGCACAGTTCGTTTCATTTCCGTTACTTCTTCAGGGCGCTCATCAATCAGGAGAACAATAAGATATACTTCCTTATGATTTTTGGCAATGGCATTGGCAAGCTTCTGAATAAGAACAGTTTTTCCAGTTCGTGGAGGGGCTACAATCAAGCCACGCTGCCCTTTACCAATGGGACACATCATATCCATAAGGCGCATGGAATAGTTATTAGGTTCACCCTCAAGTTTAAATTTTTCCTCAGGATGGAGCGGGGTAAGATTCCCAAATAATGTCTTTTTCTTAGAGGCTTCCGGAGAATCAAAGTTGATAGCCTCAACTTTTAGAAGGGCAAAATAACGTTCACCGTCCTTTGGGGACCTGACGAGTCCTTCTATAGTATCTCCGGTACGAAGTCCGAGACGACGGATCTGGGACGGAGAGACGTAAATATCATCGGGCCCCGGAAGATAATTATAATCGGGTGCCCTCAAAAAACCAAACCCATCTGGAAGGATCTCCAAAACTCCGCTACCACGCATCTGCCCATCCATATCAGCCTGAGCCTGGAGGATGGCAAAAATTAGCTCCTGCTTACGCAGAGTATTCACACTTTCAACCTTGACCTTACGCCCAAGCTTGACAAGATCAGCGATTTTCATCAGTTTTAAGTCAGCCAGATTCATTAATTCAGGTCTCCAATATTGGGGCTGTTTGGCAGGGGGGCTAGTATGGTATTTTCTTTCATCGATCCCCTGCCACATGTAACAGAGAATTATTTTCGAGTAAGTAGTTAGTATTCAGTTTGTTATCAGGACTATCATACATACATTCAGTCTCACAATATCCAGGCATCAAAACACCTGTGCGTACAAAAATACCGAATCTATTAGTGAGTAAATAATGCGATAATGACAGATAGGATTATAAAGAAATGATTAAATAGTCGTGAATTGTGCAAGTAATGCATTGCACAGTTTTATTTGCATTGTGAATCAGTTTATTCAAACTGAAATGATTTTATCAATTATTTTCTGTGTTCTCTTTTAAGATCAAGATCTCAGGAAGGATTAACATTTGACTGAAAGCATAGTAAGGTTTCGGGAAATAGCTGTCAAGCCTTTTTCATCGTTATTTACGTTTTCCATAAAAAAGAGAGGGAGAGCTTGATATTTCATTAACTATCCCACTCAATGCCACACGGGTTTCAGCAAAAGATCCTGAATTATCAACAACCCAATCCCCACGTTTGCATTTTTCAGCAAGCGGCATCTGACTGAGTATGCCCTGAAGGGCATCCTCCTTTGCAACCAAGTCTCTCTGCACAATTCGGGCGACACAGATATCTCTATCAGCATAGACCACAAGCGAACCATCAAAATCTTCCTGCCATCCTTTCTCAAAAAGGAGAGGAACCTCAGTTATCAAATCAACTCCTTGTCTTTTTGCATTTACTCCGCAATCCAGCAGCTTCCGTCGAACAAGAGGATGGAGTATTGCGTCTAACCCTGCTCGCAGTTCACTGTCTGAAAAAATCGCTTCGCGCAAAACCGTTCTGTTTACTTGACCATTTGGACAAAAGAACTCATCCGAAAAACTTTTCCGCATCTGCAGATATCCTGCGTTGCCTATTTCAAGAAGTTCTCGACAAAGAATATCTGCACTGACACTGCTTGCACCAAGCTGTTCGGCAAGAGCTTGGGCCACAATGCTTTTTCCTGACCCAATGCCTCCGGTTACAGCTATATTCAAGAACTCACCCCAGGCTGTTCATACCCCTGGGCTCGAAGTGCATCAACTATTTCCTGAAAATCATGCCAAAGCGGTGCTGTAAATGACAGACTCTCACCGCTGATAGGGTGAACCAAGCTTAAACGGTGAGCATGAAGCATTTGCCGTGGATATATCCTGGTATTTCTGGCTCTTCCATAGAGCCTATCTCCAGCAACGGGATGTCCCAGTGAGGCCATATGAACGCGTATCTGATGCGTTCGCCCCGTTTCTATCTCTACGTGAACAAGACTACAGCCTTCCGGATATTCTTCAAGAACCCGCCAACTGCTAGCAGCATAGCGTCCTCTCCCCTCTTCACACACTGTCATTTTCTGACGCTGTGCAGGATGCCTGCTAATCGGAGCTACGATGCGTCCGGCTTTTTTTTGCAAAACGCCAAAAACAAGAGCAAGATATTCCTTCTCAACAGTTCGTTCCTTAAAGGCATCAACGAGGAGCCGATGACACTGATCGGTCTTGGCCACCACCATGATCCCTGAGGTATCTTTGTCGAGTCGGTGGACGAGACCAGGCCGGACATGGTCTCCAACTTCTGCTATCTCCCGACAGTGATAGAGCAATCCATTCACCAAAGTTCCATCAGGATTACCAACTGCTGGATGAACTACAATACCGGGTGGTTTTGAGATAACTAATAGAGATTTATCTTCAAAAAGAATATCAAAGGGAACTTCCTGAGGGGTAAGCGTCAGGGACTCTGGACGAGAAACAGTACCACTGATCTGTTCACCTACTTTCAGTTTGTAACTGCTTTTCTTTTTTTCCCCGTCAACAAGGAGGAGTCCCAGACGAATCGACTGAATAAGATTATTTCTTGAAGTTGCAGGGATGCATTCCACCAGGAAATGATCAAATCGACAACCTGCCTGTTCTGCTGAAATCTGAACTTCAAGTATTTCAGCAGAATTTACAGGTTGGGAGCTATCTGAACGTTGGAAAGTCATGACACGATGCCATGGATATGAGGATTACCTTGGAGCAAGAACACCGAGACAATGCTGTTAATTAAACATATCATCAATCATAGTTTCAGTTTTGGACTCATCAACTTTACGGGCAAGGGATATTTCAGTTACCAGTAAATTTTTTGCAGTATCCATCATTTTTCGCTCTCCATAGGAGAGATCCTTATCAACACTGAGCAGATACAGATCCCGAAGAACAGCAGCGACCTCATGGATTGAACCGGTTTTAATTTTCTCCATGTAATCCCTATAACGTCGATTCCATGTCTGAGAAGCTATCTCAGTGTCGCGATCACGCAGGATTTGGAGAACTGCTTCCACTTCTTTCTTTCCTATAATGGCACGCAGTCCGACATTATCGCTACTCGCAGTTGGGATCATAATCTTCATATCATTATCGAGTATCTTCATAATATAAAAATCCTGATCAACACCTGCCACGGTTTGACTTTCGATTGCTTCTATAACACCTACACCATGGGCCGGATAAACAGCCATATCACCTTGAATAAACAAAGTATCCTCCTGGGATAACGTCGGGATTGAGGCATACATTCTCAGGAATTGAGAATGTCGAACACCAAATCTTTCGATTTAAGAATAAAAATGCCAGCTACGACAGTAAACTACTACTACATCCTTGAACGGACCAAGAAACAATAGTAACAAGTACTAATCATACCACACTTTTCAAAAATACGCTTCAAAAAACCACTACTTATGCGAATAGACTAGGAGGCTGTCCGAGAATAGAAGCCGTGGCGAAAAGTTGGAAAATTGAGACCAGTTTTTCGATCATTTTCGGGCAATAGCAGCGCTATTAGACGAAAATTAGCGGAAAAATGGACCAATTTCTCCGGCTTTGCAGTCGGCTCTCTATTCTCGAGCAGCCTCCTTGAACTCAGTGGCGCACATTAAGAATGTTCATGGCTTGTTGACTGCCGGAGATTACAAACTCACGAACACCTTCAGTCAATGAACCCATTCTTTGTCCCAGCAATTCCTCCTCATCACTGCTAAAAGCAGCAAGCACAAAATGCTCCACTGGCATCTCAGCATGGATGCCATTCTGACCGGGCCTGCCGACACCATATTTGAGGCGAAAGAACTCTTTGGTTCCCAGACACTGAATAAGTGAACGAATGCCGTTATGCCCACCAGGACCACCACCAGAGACAAGCTTAATACGTCCTGGTTTCATATCGATATCATCATGGACAACAAGAATATGATCAGTGCTAATTTTATAAAAATCAACAAAACGGGCGACTGACTTTCCAGAAAGATTCATAAATGTCTGCGGTTCAACAAAAAACACCCGGGCCCCCCAAAGCGAAATGCGAAAGAACTTAGCATCCCATTTTTTTGACTCAAGATACGCATTTTCACTGCGGGCGAGGGCATCAACAATACGAAACCCCACATTATGCCTGGTATTCTCATACTGTGCACCGGGATTACCCAGGCCAACTATCAAGTATGTCTCTTCAGTCACTGTGTCCCTTAAAAGCCCATATTTTTCCAAAAGTGCTACCAGCCACTTTTTCATTGCACACCAATGGCATTCAACTGTTCTTTTCAAAAAAAAATCCGGAAAAGCCCTCAGGCGAGGTCTTTTCCGGATACACACAAAACACTTTCAGGCCTCTGTCTCACAATAAAGCCAAGAGAACCTCTGTCATTTCTGCAACAACTGGTACGTACGTCCTGTCTACAGAATTTATTCTTGCGGCTGCGGCGCCTCTTCATCAGTATCTGATACAACCAGTTCTGCTTGTGCTGTGGTAATTTCAACACAAAGAGCAGATCCATCACTAACCATTTTCACGCCATCAGGCAATTGAAGATCAGAGAGTTTAATGGAATCACCAATATTAAGGTCTGTAATATCTACACTCATGCTGTCAGGAACTTTCAGCGGAAGCCCTTCAACTTTGACAGAAGCATTGTGAACTGTAAGTGCGCCACCAAAGTCGAGCCCCTTGGCCTTACCAACAAGATCGATGGTAACTGCGAAACATCTTGGAGCAGCAAGGTCAATCTCGAAAAAATCTGCATGGATCAGGCTGTCATTAACAGGATCAGTCTGAATTTCTCTCATCATAACATGACGGGTATCGTCACCATTGATAGCAAGATTTACCACAGCATTTTTACGACTGATCTGAAACAACCTTTTCAAAAAAGGAGCAGTTTCCAGTTGCAGGGCTATGGATTCTTTATCATTTCCATACAGTACCGCAGGGGTATTACCACTTACCCGCAGGCGACGCATGGCACATTTACCAAAACTTTCTCTCTTTGAAGCAGACATGTCTACTTGAATCATATGTTCCTCCTTAGCCCTGGATTCGTCGTCACAAGGCGACTACCAGAATTTATTTCAATAATTTTGAATGTTATAGAGTGGTATAGAATGTTTTAATTTCTTACACAAATAATGAACTGATAGAACCTTCAGTATGAATACAATCGATGGCCTGTGCCAGAAGCTTGGACACGGACAAGACCTTGATTTTATCACATTGCAGCGCATCATCACGTAAAGGAATTGAATTTGTTACAACCAGTGAACTAATCACAGAATTTGTCAATCTTTCAACTGCAGGACCTGAAAGGACAGGATGAGAACAACAGGCATGTACTTCTTTAGCACCATGTTCCATCAGCGTGGCAGCACCGTTGCAAAGTGTCCCGGCAGTATCAACCATGTCATCAAGTAAAATCGCCGTCTTTCCCTTTACATCACCAATAACATGCATTGCCTGACATTCATTGGGACGATCTCGGCGTTTATCAATAATAGCAAGTCCTGCATCAAGACGCTTGGCAAAGGCGCGGGTTCTTTCCACACCGCCGGCATCAGGTGAAACCAGGACCACATCGGAGAATTTTTCTTTTATATAGTCAAGAATTACCGGGGCAGCATAGAGATGATCAACGGGAATATTAAAAAAGCCCTGAATCTGTCCGGCATGAAGATCCATACTCAGAACCCGGCGCACTCCCACTGCCATAAACATCTCAGCAACAACTTTTGCTGAAATCGGAACGCGTGGGGCTACTTTTCGGTCCTGACGGGCATACCCGTAATAGGGTACGACTGCAGTAATTCTTCTTGCCGATGCACGCCTTAAGGCATCAACCATGATAACCAGTTCCATCAAGTTATCGTTTACAGGGGTACAGGTTGGCTGAACAATAAAAACATCCGCACCACGAACATTCTCTTTTATTTCAACAAAAATCTCACCATCACTGAATTGCTTCACTTCTGCTGCGGAAAGCGGAATATTCAGATATTCAGTAATCTCCCGGGCCATCACAGGATTGGCATTTCCAGAAAAAACTTTAATAATGTTTGGCATAATTCTTGTTCTCGGTGAGATGGGATGAAACTTTCCGTTTTTTTTAATTACAACTAACTACTGTAATTATTGGGCAGCACGCTCAACTTCATTTATTTAAGACGTGACGCCATAGTGACCTATGCGACGAGCCTTAAATAAATGAAGTTGAATGCGCTGCACGATAATTGGCTGGGGCGGGAGGATTCGAACCTCCGCATGCCAGGATCAAAACCTGGTGCCTTAACCGCTTGGCTACGCCCCACTACAACTTACAAATCAATTAACAACAGGACGAGTAACAAAAACACCTCGCCCATATTTTTCTTTCATCTTTTTTGCACAAATACCCAGAGAATCACTTTCGCCAGCATCCGAATCAGGAAAAACACCAAAAACCGTCGACCCACTCCCTGACATAAGAGCACCCGAGGCTCCGTTTTCAAGCATAAAGCGTTTAATATCCGCGATCTCCGGATATTGTTCAATAGTTACTGCTTCCAGATCATTGTGCAAACAACAATAATATCCATCGACACTATCATTTTTACGAGAATCAAACAGATTAGAATCTTTATCTGCCCTTGTCAATGTATAATTTTCATAGACCCAGGTTGTAGAAACAAAAATACCAGGGTTAACCAGAAGGAGAGAACAGTTTTTAAGCGATTCCTGTTCTTTCATCCTGTCACCGATTCCGCTGGCCCGCACTGTTGCATACGGAACCACAAAGAAAGGAACATCAGCCCCAAGCGATTTAGCCAGGCGAAGCAATACGTCTTCGTTAAGTCCGGCTTGAAATAAACGATTCATTCCGGTGAGAACACAACCCGCATCACTACTGCCACCACCAAGCCCCGCAGCAATGGGTATTTTTTTTTCAAGGATAATTAATACGCCACATTTTTTTTCAAGCCCTGCTTCTTCCAAAAAAAGAGCTGCAGCCTTCCATACCAGATTAGATTCATCTTCGGGCACGATGGATCCGGGACAGGAAAGTTGCACCCCCGGATGTTCACATCTGAAAAGCGTCAAAGTATCAGCAAGATCAATTTTCTGCATCACAGAATCCAGATCATGATATCCATCGACTCGTTTTCCAAGAATATGGAGGGTCAGGTTAACCTTTGCAGGGGCCTGGATAACTAATTTACCACTGAATCGTCCCATGTGTTCCAAACAGACTTGAAAAAGTTACTGAGAGGCTCCCTGATCCTTTACCGTCTGGACAAAACGAATTTTCACATCATAAAGAACATTTTTCAGCATTTCTGCTTCATCATCATCCAGATTTCCTTTTGTCTTTTCCTGCAGCATTGCCAGAGTATCTACGGCATGACGGGCAAGGGAAAAATCGATAAGTTTTTTTCCGGTTGCAGGATCTGCAATTTCTCCAAGATGAAACAGTGCCGAAGTATTCAACGACATAACAAAGGCCATGAAAGTGACCTCGGGCATTACACACTTTCCTTCCCGATTTGGTACTTTTCCATCACCACAGGGACAGCCCTGCTCATATTCAGAAACCATAAAATCCTCTTGTAAAGAGAGTCTATTCAACAATACAAAAAACCGGGGTTCACAAAAGTGTCCCCGGAATTTTTGCTATCTAAACATATCATACAGTTACGGTCAGCTATACAAGTTCCAATGCCAGAGCATCGTCAATATTCTCGATTTGCTTCACGACCTCCAGCAATTCTTTGGAAATCACAGAATCAGTGCTGCACAGGATAATGTTTTGGCTCGACGCCTCTTCACGTCCCACGGTCATGCGCGAGATATTAACGCCATTACTGCCAAGTGTCGTTCCGAGTGCTCCTATAACACCGGGGACGTCATTATTATATACTAAAAGCATTGGACCTGCTGCCTGTGCTTCAAGACGAAAAGTATTCAGACGTACCAAACGTGGCTCGTTCTTTCCAAATACAGTCCCAACAAGTATGTTCTCACCCTCATTGGTTACAACTTTAATTCGAAGAACATTCACAAAGTCACTTGAGCTGTCACTCTTGGACTCAATCACTCGTATTCCACGATCTTTTGCAATCACAGGGGCATTTACATAGTTCACCGCATCCTTGAGGATCGGTGTGAACAAACCTTTCAGGAAGGCAACGGTAATAGGGCTGGTATTGAGCTCCGCAAGTTCTCCTGAATACTCGATGGAGACTTCTTCAACTCCACCCTTTGCAATCTGCATATGAAGAGAACCAAGCATTTCACCAAGATTAATATAGGGACCAACCTGCGCCAGCACATCATCACTGACAGATGGAACATTGACGGCATTGGTAACCACACCCTTGTTGAGATACTCTGCAACCTGCGCAGCAATAGCCGTTGCAACATTTTCCTGAGCTTCCGTTGTAGACGCTCCAAGATGAGGAGTACAAATGAAGTTTTTCAAACCAAGTAATGGGCAATTTTCCTTGGTAGTGGGCTCTTGAGCAAAAACATCGAGGGCAGCGCCTGCTATTTCACCATCGACCAATGCTTTATACAATGCCTCTTCATCACAGACTCCGCCACGGGCGCAATCAATAAACATAGCACCTTTTTTCATGTTCGTAAAAAACTCAGTGGAAAGCGCATTGGCAGTTTCTTTGGTAAGTGGCACATGAACGGTGATATAATCAGCACGTTTAGCAAGTTCTTCGACGCTTACCAGTTCCACACCAAGCTTATCAACCATTTCCTTGGGCATATGAGGATCATAAGCGATAACCTTCATTTTCAAGCCTTGGGCACGATTGGCTGCAATGGCACCGATTCGGCCAATTCCAAAAATACCAAAAGTTTTACCAGTGAGCTCACGCCCCATAAAACTCTTCTTCTCCCACTTTCCTTCCTTCATGGAAGCAGTTGCCTGGGGAATATTACGGGACAGGGACATCATCATGCCAATGGCGTGTTCTGCGGCGGTGGTTGCATTACCGTCCGGTGCATTCATAACCACGATGCCCTTCTGACTGGCAGCAGGAATATCCACATTATCGAGGCCGATTCCGGCACGACCGATAACCTTCAGGTTTTCAGCAGCATCGATTATTTCAGCAGTGGCTTTGGTGGCACTTCTAACAACAAGTCCATCATATTCGCCAATGATCTCTTTCAATTTATCCGGCGAAAGTCCGGTGTTCACATCAACTTCAAGCCCTGCATCGGTAAGGATTTCCTCCGCCAATGGAGACATGCTATCACTAATTAATATCTTCATTTTCACCCCTTCTCTCTATCCTGAAATTCTCTTTGAATATAAAGTCAACTTATGATAATTAATACTACCTTCATAGCGACAACAAACCTACCTGAAAAATAGCTAAAAAGAACGAACTATACCGAGTTTGAGCCAAGAGAACAACCAAAAATATTTCAATTTTACTCAAAAGTGCTACAGGTAAATCTCCATTTCAGCGGCAATAGCTATTGAACAAACTGTTTGAAAACGATATACATCAGGCGTATTCTATTTGTCTTGATTAATAAAAACAACTTTCCACAAATATACATAAGGTTTTTCCATGACTGAAACACGTTTACGTTTCCCCCCCAGCCCCACAGGGTACCTCCATATAGGTGGAGCAAGAACCGCACTCTACAACTGGCTCTATGCAAAAAAAACAGGTGGCAAGCTGATCCTTCGTATTGAAGATACCGACGCTGAACGTTCAACTCAGGAGTCCATCCAGGGAATTATCGATGGCATGAAATGGCTGGGCATAGACTGGGATGAGGGGCCCTACTTTCAGACTGAATTTGAAAGTGACCATAACGCTGCATCCAGGCAATTACTGGAGGCAGGAAAAGCCTACAAATGTTTCTGCACCAAGGAAGAACTCGACGTAAAACGTGAGGCTGCCCAAAAAAACAAGACCCAATATGGCTATGATGGAACCTGCAGAAGTTTAAGTGCTGAGGAAGTCTCCGAGAAAGAAGCGGCGGGCCTGCCCTTTGTTATTCGTTTTAAAGTTCCTGACCAGGATGGTGAGATTAGCTACGACGACAAAGTCCTTGGACGTATCAAGGCTCTGTATCGTGATATTGAAGACTTTGTAATTGTTCGCTCCACAGGCAAGCCGCTCTACCTGCTCTGCAATGTTGTTGATGATATCCGTGATAGAATTTCCCACATTATCCGTGGCTCGGACCATATGAGCAACACCATAAGGCAGGTTCTCCTGTATAATGCACTGGATGCTCCTGTTCCTGTATTTGCCCATATGCCACTGACACTTGACACCCAAAAAGCGAAGATTTCCAAACGCAAGCATGGCGAAATCGTTGCTGTCCAGTTTTATGAGGAAAAGGGATTTATCCCGTGGGCCTTATCAAATTTCCTGGTTCTCCTTGGTTGGTCGCCCGGCAATGACACTGAATTTTTTACTCAGGATGAATTGATTGAAGCCTTTAGTCTTGAGCGCATCAACAAGACCAATTCCATCTTCAACTACCAGAAAGACAATCCCAGATTTTTTACAGACCCCAAGGCTATTTCTTTTAACGAGCACTATCTGCGGACCATGCCCATTGAAGAAATTGCAGAGATGGCAAAACCCTTCCTTGAAAAAGAAGGTCTTTGGGACACGGCATATGAACAGGACAGAAAAGAGTGGTATTTGAGCACTCTTGATCTTATTCGTGACCGCTTCCAGATGCTTTCCGATTTTGGTGATCGTGGTCGTGCTTATTTTTCCGATGAGTTTAACATTGAACAAAAGCCCCTTAAAAAGAATGTTCTGAAACATGAGGGGTTAAAAGAGTGGCTGCCAATACTCGCTGATCGTTTTGAAGCCCTTACGGATTACAATATAGAGACCACTGAACAAACAGCCCGAGATCTTGCCACGGAACTTGATGTTAAACCGGGCGTAATTATTAATGGCATGCGCACTGTGGTTACCGGTCAGCTTGCCGGCCCTTCAATGTTTGACATTCTTGTTGCCATTGGTCGGGAACGTGTGGTCAAACGCCTAAACAATGTGGCAACGCTTTACGAGTCATAACTATCCAGTAGCACCTCATCTTCGTCCATTTGAGCCTGCTTGCATATAACCACATATGCGGCACAGCCTCAAATGAACGAATACGAGGCACTTCTGAATGGTTACTACGGGTCAAATTAATTGGTAAACTCAGAAAAAATAAACCTTTAGATATATCATGGATACTACAAACGAAACAAAAGAGAAGCCTCTGGATTTTATCAGACAAATTGTCACCGAGGATCTGAAAAGCGGCAAACATACCACTCCGGTCACCCGTTTTCCGCCTGAGCCAAACGGCTTTCTCCATATTGGTCATGCCAAATCCATCTGTTTAAACTTTGGTATTGCTGCCGAGTTTAATGGCCGTTGTCATCTGCGTTTTGATGATACTAATCCCAGCAAGGAAGAATCGGCATATGTAGAGTCCATTCAAAAAGATGTGAAATGGCTGGGTTTTGACTGGAAGGATGATCTGTTCTACGCTTCTGATTACTTCGATAAACTCTATGACTTTGCAGTGACTCTGATCAAAAAAGAAAAAGCCTATGTCTGTTGCCTCACCGCTGAGGAAATGAGAGACTATCGTGGAACCCTCACAGAACCAGGCAGGAACAGTCCCCATCGTGATCGAGCGGTGCAAGAAAATCTTGAACTTTTCCAGGAGATGAAGGAGGGTAAATTTGCTGCAGGCAGCCATGTTCTTCGCGCCAAAATCGATATGACCTCCCCGAACCTTCACATGCGCGATCCAATCATTTACAGGATTATGAATGTTATTCACCACCGGACCGGTGACAAGTGGTGTATCTACCCCATGTATGACTTCACCCACTGCCTTTCCGATGCCACGGAAGAGATTACCCATTCCCTATGCACTTTGGAATTTGCGGATAATCGTCCTTTATATGACTGGATGCTTGATACTCTCGAAACTCATGCCCATCCTCAGCAGATTGAATTTGCCCGTTTAAATCTCAGTTATACTGTAATGTCAAAACGTAAGCTGATGCAGCTCGTCAATGACGGCCATGTTACCGCCTGGGATGATCCGCGAATGCTTACGGTATCAGGTCTCAGACGCCGTGGCTATACCCCGACTTCCATCCGTAATTTCTGTGCGGAGATAGGGATTGGCAAAAGAGAGAGCTGGATCGATATGGGCGTACTCGAAAATGCGGTCCGCAATGATCTTAACACCATCGCTCCACGGGTGATGGGAGTACTTGACCCCTTAAAGGTTATTATTACCAACTACCCGGAGGATAGGGTCGAGGATGTTGAAGGCAAAAACCATCCCCAGAACCCTGAGATGGGAACCCGAAAATTGCCATTCTCCCGTGAACTCTATATCGAACGCTCCGATTTCCTTGAGAATGCTCCAAAAAAATTCTTCCGCCTTGATATTGGTCGTGAAGTTCGTTTGCGCTATGCCTATTTCATTACCTGCAATTCAGTGGTGAAAGATGAGGCAAGTGGCGAAGTGCTGGAACTGCACTGTAGCTATGACCCCGAAACCTATGGTGGCAATGCCCCAGATGGTCGCAAAGTGAAGGGTACCATCCACTGGGTTTCTGCAAGAGAGGCAGTACAATGTGAGGTTCGACTCTACGATAGACTCTTTAATGTTGAAAATCCGGATGCTGATAAGGATATGGATTTCAAGGAACACCTAAACCCGAACTCCCTGAACTCTTTACAAAATTGTTTTGTGGAACCATCACTTGCCGATGCAGCATCGGGTACATGTGTCCAGTTTGAAAGACAAGGCTACTTCTGTGTAGACTCCAAAGATTCACAACCCGGAAAACTGGTCTTTAACCGTACCGTTGGATTGCGAGATTCCTGGGCCAAGAAAAAGTAGAATGGATAAAAGACCAGGTATATAGACTGAAGGTGTTTAGGCTGCGGGCAGTGCCCGCTTTAGATACCAGTACTGTCCGGTTTAAACAGAGGAGGTCTCCTTTATTTGAACAGGAACCTTTCTCCGATAGTGATTCAGCATCATTATCACACAAACCAGTGTTACGGAAACCAATGCGAGTGCCACGTACACAGCACTCAGCCCAAAGTTTTCTTTAATGTTACTCACCATGGTTACGCTGAGTGCACCCACCCCAAAAGTAAGAACGAACTTCAGTCCAAAAGCAGAACTGTGAAGCTGTGGCGGACTAAGGCGGGCCACCAGCGTATTTTCCAATGGTTGCATCCCAAGCAGGAAGAAGGAATGAATCATGGCAAAGACAATAAGCGGCGTATTGGAGGTCACAGCCATGGCGAGAACTGCCGGAATTGTTATAAGATGAAATATCAGATACCCTTTGCCAAGATCAACCGACTGCCCCACCCTGCCGCCATAATACTGCCCGGCCATACCAACAAGATAAATGAATGATGTCACCAGTGTTGCAAAGACATTCGGTGAACCAAGTTGACCAAAAACTGCCAGGAAACTCTGATAAAGATTTTGATTCTGTAGTTCAAAATAGGCAGGTAGGGTTACGGTGGTTGCTCGATAGACAACACCACCCAGCATCATGGCCACCAAAAGAACCAGAAATGGCTTGAGGTTTCCCTGCCCCTGTGGCTTCGCTGTGACCTTCTCGTGTTTTACTGAATGACCATTACGGACAAAATAGAGAAGTATCAGGCCACTCATATTCACCGCCCCGAGTACCCCGTAAACAGCTTCTATTCCCCAGAAATAGTTCACAGATCCTGCAAGTATAGGAGCTGTGGCCAGCCCAAGATTACCGAACATACCGTTATAGGCCATGCCCTGACTGGTGTTCTCAATCTCCTTCGCTATCCAGCCAAGTCCCACCGGGTGATAGATACCGGAGAAGAGTCCAATCCCTGCAAGACAGAGACTGAAGACAAAGGGATTGGAAGCATTCATGGCCGCCATAAAACCACAAAAACCTGCTCCAAGATGAAAAAGAAGCAGCAGAGGTCGTGAGCCAAAGCGATCGGCCAGCAGTCCCCAGGGGAGTGCCGTCAATCCAAAAAGGAGGTACATCCAGAAAGAGAGGGCCAGGGTCGGGCCCATGTCCATACCGAGCTGGACCGCAAGAGGCAACAGTACAGCTGGAAAGACAAGCATATTAAAATGACTGATAAAATGACCAAAACAGGTCACAGTCAGAATGGAACGTTCTCTTGGAGACATTGTTTTGTTTTTTTAGTGTTTGTGGTGAGAGATTATTTAGTGATTCCTGTTGCCAAGCAGAGCAACAACTCTATCAAGAATCAGATCAGCGGTTTCTTCTTTACTGGTAAAAGGGAGATCTGTAAAGCCGCTTTTGTCCAATAAGGTTACCTGATTAGTATCTGTTTCAAATCCGGTATTTTTCCCGCCGATATCGTTGATCGCAATAAGATCGAGATTTTTTTTGATAAGCTTTTTCTCACCAGTAAGGCGATGTTCACGGCTCTCGGCTGCAAAGCCCACCAGCAGGTAACCTTCTTTATCTTTATTCTTTCCCAATTGCTTTAAAATATCAGGTGTTTGCTTAAGCGCCAATACAAACTGAGCATTATCTTTTTTTACCTTGTCAGATGCCACCGTCTCCGGGCAGAAATCACTGACTGCAGCAGATTTAATAATAACCGACGCCTCGGGAGAGGCCTCCATCACGCTATCATACATCTCTGTAGCACTCTCTATATCAAGGCGCTTCACCCCGTGAGGGGTGCTCAAGGCTGTAGGACCGCTAACCAGCAGGACTTCAGCCCCACGTCTTTTTGCAGCACGGGCAATGGCATATCCCATTTTACCCGATGAACGATTACTGAGAAATCTGGCAGGATCAAGAGCCTCACGGGTAGGGCCTGCCGTAATGAGAAAATTTTCCCCGTGCAAATCCTGCTCTGTTAAGGCGGCAAGCAACTGCTCTCGCACATCCACCCATTCGGGAAGACGGCCGGGCCCATCGCTTTTACAGGCCATTTTTCCAGAATCGGGTTCTATAATTCCATGTCCCAGTTCTTTCAGATTTTCAATATTACGCTGCGTTGCCGGGTTAGCAAGCATATGGCTATTCATGGCGGGAGCAATCAAAACAGGGCAGACAGCAGCAAGTACGGAGGTTGACAGAAGATCATCGGCCAAACCATGGGCGAGTTTGGCAATGGTATTTGCAGTGGCTGGAGCAATAAGGACAAGATCAGCTTCCTGGCCAAGCTGAATATGAGAAATAGCATGAGCCTCTTCGGCTGCAAACATATCAGTGAGCACCTGATTCCCGGATAAGGCCGCATAGGTGAGGGGCGCGACAAAACGGCAGGCTGATGGAGTCATAACAACCTTCACATCGGCACCTTCTTTGGCAAGCGCACTTACCCATCCGGCTACCTTAAATGCAGCAATGGACCCGGTCACTCCAACAACTATTTTCTTTCCTGAAAACACACTCTCCATAGCACTCACTTTCTTTGCTATTAAACCGAAAAAAAAAGAGCATGACCCACCGAAGTGGAGCATGCTCTTCATAAGTTACAAACGTTTTTTTTCCTAGTTTCTGCTGCCTCCGAAAAAACGCAGCAACATAAGGAAAAGATTGATAAAATCAAGGTACAGCGCAAGGGCACCCATTATAGTGCCCTTTTGGATGGCATCCTGACCCTGTTCCATAATACCCTGCTCACCCATTTTTTTTATTTTCTGAACATCATAGGCCGTAAGACCTACAAAGACAAAAACACCAATGAGCGAGATAGCCCAGTAGAGAGAGGAACTCTTTAAAAATATATTCACCACCGAGGCAATAATAATCCCAATTAACCCCATAAAAAGAAATGATCCCATTCCTGAAAGGTCACGTTTTGTCACCAGCCCGTATACCGCCATGGAACCGAACATTCCTGCGGTAATAAAAAACGTCGCCGCAATAGAAGAACCGGTATAGGCAAGAAAAACCATGGATAAGGTGACTCCATTCAGTCCTGCATAGCCGAGAAAAAGTCCCGTGGCGGTCCCCGCCTGGATCTTATTAATGCGAGCTGACAGATAAAAAACGAGCCCAAGTTCTGCAAAGATAAGTACCACAAAGAGAGGGCTGCCAACAAGCTGTGCCGCAAGACCACTCGAGGCCATAAACCAGGCGATGACACCGGTTAAACCAAGCCCTAGTGCCATCCAGTTAAAGACCTTTGCAAGAAATACTGTGGAGGCTTCCTGCTTTGCCTGGCTGAGGGTTATTTGTTGATTGCTCATATATTCCATATTAAAGCTCCTGTTTTAGTTTACGAAAAAAGACAAATACACTACATATCGCCTAAAGATATAACCATTTTGGATCAGCTTGCAAGAAAAAGCGGACTGCAGCAGAGGAAAAACACCTATGAAAATTGCAATCAGTGGAAAGGGCGGCGTCGGAAAAACTACCATCATGGCACTTCTGGCCGATGAGTTTAAACAATCCGGTAAGGATGTGCTGGTTATCGATGCCGACCCCAGTCCTCATATGGCTGAAACTCTTGGCGTTGCCCATCCTGAAGAGATCCGCCCCATCGCTGATATGACAAAACTTCTTGTTGAACGTTCAGGCAAGACCGAAGGCTCCCCCATGTACAATATGAACCCGGAGGTGAATGATCTCCTCATTGATTTTATGGTACAGCATAACGGAATGAAACTGATGGTACTCGGGGCCATTCAGACGGGGGATAAGGGCTGTGCCTGTCCTGAAAACAATGTTTTACGCAGGATGCTTACCAAGCTTCTTCTTGCAAAAGATCAGGTTGTCCTTCTCGACATGGAGGCTGGAGTGGAACATCTTGGACGGGGAACGATAGCTGGCATTGATCACCTTCTGATTGTGGTGATTCCATCAAAATCGTCCATCCGTACAGCACTCAAGGTAAAAAAGCTGGCAGAAGATGTAAAGATTCCTAAGATCAGTTTTGTTGGAAATCTGGTGACAGATGAGGAGGATAAAACGTTTTTAGAGGAGGGTCTGGCAATACGTCCCATAGCATTCTTTCCTGATTCACAAGCCATCAGAAAGGCGGAACGCCAGGAAGTCCCACTCAGTAGTCTTGATCATGCGGCAGGTGATGCCCCGCTACTGCTGATGAAAGCAATCATAGAATAACTGAGGTTGTTAGGCTGAAGGAACAGAAAGGCTGAAGGCCACGTGTTACGCTGTCTTTCCTTCAACCTGTATACCTTGTCGTAATAACGAAAGAATGCATATCCCTTTTATAAAACACCATACAAGACGGTAGTGAACTGAGTAAACTGAGTTCAGGAATACGATATTAAACAGCCCCGCGACCATCAAAAACGCGTTTGATGGTCTTAAAGATGATCTTGATATCAGTCCACAAAGAATAATTCAAGATATACCAGTCATCCATGCCCACACGTTCATCATAACTGGCAGTAGTGTCTGAGCGGCGCTCCACCTGCCATGGGCCGGTAATCCCGGGTTTCATCGAACAGTAGCGACCGGCACTCTCTTTGTAAAACTCAGTAAGTTCTTGATCGACGATGGGCCGTGCTCCAACAACACTCATCTCCCCCTTCAACACATTAAAAAACTGTGGCAACTCATCGAGGCTGGTTTTCCTCAGAAATTTTCCGAGTTTGGTTACACGTGGATCATCCTGAAGTTTAAAATTGGCATTCCATTCCCTACGCAGTTTCGGATCCTCACTCAACAACTGTTCCAGTTTGATATCTGCATTCTCAACCATTGAACGAAACTTGAGGCAATCAAATTCCTTCCCGGCCGAAGTAATCCTGCGATGCTTATAAAAAACCGGACCACCGTCCTGAAATTTAACAAGCCATGCAATAATAAACAGAAGTGGCGCTAAACAAGTGATAACAATGCTTGAAAAGATCACATCAAAACTTCGTTTCCATTCGGTATTGGGATTAAAGTTTAAAAGAAGCAGACTTCCAAGAGACTGTATTTCGGCGTGATGCAAACCATACACATAAAGATCAGGCACCAGATATATACGAGCTCCTAGGGAACGACATTCCCGAAGAATCTTAAAAATTTTCTTTTCGGCCCGCATGGGAAGGGCGATATAGACATAGTCAATATCATTACTTTCCAGATACCCGGGAAGAGTGGCAATATCGCCTAAAATAGTTTTCCCCATATCCTGCACCTGTTCGCTCTCCTCAACTTTATCATCAAAAAAACCGATTACGTCGATACCTGCCCAGGGAATGGTAGCAAGCTCCCTAGCAAGAGACACCCCAAGGTCACCAGCTCCGGCAACAACTGCATGTCGCACATTCCTACCCTGAGAACGAAAACGATGGAGTATTTTTCTCGCTACCACGTGCATTATAAAGAGGAGCAGGGGAGTAGCAAGGGACCACGTCAGGAAAACCACCCGTGAATAGGCGTGGGATATCTTAAAAACGAAAAAATAAAAGAGCAGAACCCCTACCACCGTTCCCCATGCTCGGAGAATAACGAGAAACTCCTTGAAAAACTTCCAACCTCGCCAAGACCGATACAGTTGAAAAGATTGAAAGGTGACAAGACAAAGCATGGCGGTAATAACCGCAAATCGCGTATAGTAGGGAGTCCATGGAACTCTGTACCAGAGTAGAAGTAGCCACATAAAACCAATGACAACCATGCAGTCAATGACATGCAGCAGCCTGGCCATAATGGAACTCTGTTCCTTGAGATTTGTGGAGAGCATATTCATATTTACTAACGTTCTGACTTACTATAATTAATTAATTTGTTTGGAAAAACTAATTTTTCTTTATCGAATACATGAGGCTGAAGCCTTTTAGGTTGAAGACTGAAGGTAAAGAAAAGGTATGATAAAGCCTTTAGCCTTTAGCCTTTCCATCTTTCGCCTTTCTCCACCAGTTAGGATTCATACTAAGATGTGGCACCAGCCTTTGAGGCAAGATACCATACTTGTTCCCTAATTTATAGCCAATGAATTTTGTCAAATTGCGACAAAAAAACAGTGGCAGCAGATGAATTTTCCTCCGTTCAAAAATCATGGCCAGTTCATATTTAATGTATCTAAACCCTTCCCCCTCTGCACGTCCATAGGTTTCAGGGAGCCAGTGTTCAACCCTATGAAGGACACCAATATCAAAGGAGCGACAGAAATCCTCCCTGAGAGTATAATTGTGGGAGTGGTAAACCTCTGCCTCGGCCACATAAGCAATTTTAAAATTTTTCTGCAATAACCTTCCGGCGGTGCAGGTATCTTCACCAAAAATTAAGCTCTCAGGAAAATAATGCACCTCTTCCAGACAGGATTTTCGATAGGCGGCACAAGAATTGGAGACAAAGGCTGTTTTCAGACCAAGCTGCTCTTTATCAGAAAATTGACGAACAACCGATTTATCGGGATAGTTAAACATTCGCAGAGCTGTTGCGGCAAGAGAAGCATCAGGATTTGGCAACTGCCGCCCATAACTGATGGCAATGCTTGCATCGCATAAAAAGGGATTGATTAAGGTCTGAATAAGATCAGTATTCAGCGGTACAGCGTCCTGAGTAAAGAACAGGAGTAGCTCACCACTTGCACGTCTCGCAACCATGCTCCTTGTGGCCCCATGATCAAACTCATCAGGGGAGATGGAAATAACCCTGGCTCCGAACTCCTCGGCAATGAGACAGGTTTCATCCTTGGAACTGGAATCCACAACCAGCAATTCATCAATAATGACACTTTGCCTGAAAAGCTGTCCGAGTAATTCACGAAAGAGTTCACCACCATTCAGGGTTGGGATAATAACAGATATGCGGGGTAAGTCACTGGGCACTTTTATTTAGACCTTTTTTAAAAACGAAAAACTGTTACCAGAATATATTTCAGGAGTGCAAAGACGATATAAGGAGAGGGGTGTTTCCTATAGAGCAAGAGTTCACTTTTTGCTGCAGTAAGACGCAGCTCATAGGACATTTTTTTTCTCTCCCCATCCCAGCCACGACAGTGATACGCCTGTAAAATGTGCGTATACAGAAGTTTCCAGCCATGTTTTTTTAAACGCAAGCCGAGTTCAATATCTTCTTTATAGAGAAAAAAGTCAGTATCAAAAACAGGACCTGGCAGGGTTCTCAAAGCTGTATTGTTACAAAAAAGAAGGGCACCACAAAGAGCAGGTACTAATGTAGGCTCATCATATTGTCCAGTATCACGTTCCCCCTGCCCCCGGTCATACCAGCGTCCATACCATTTTCTGAAGACACCTGTAGAATCAAGCCTTCCACTGGGTTTGTCACGTTCGAGATCATACCCGAGCAGCTTTCCGGATAGCATTGCAAGCGAGGTTGTTCTTTCAAATATATGAAGAGCCTGGGAAACAAAAGTAGATGGTAAAAAGAGATCCGGGTTAACAAAGAGGACAAAATCAATATCCGATGAGAGTGCTTCATAACCGAGATTATTGGCTTTGGAAAACCCGACATTCTCTGTTACCAGCAGTTGAACCGATTGCCTCCGTTGAGATAACTGTAAATATTCTTTATCAGTAGAACCGCTGTCAACCAGGAGTATGCTGTCAAGCGAATAATCCTGTGTCTCCAGTCCCTTGATGCAACGTTCCAGTGTCACCTCGGAATTATGAGTGACAACAATGGCAGCCACTTTTGTTACCATAGAGACAAAAACTCAGAGAAATAAACGCTGATACAGGGAAAAGAGTCCATTCCCCTTTCCGTTCTCTTCGCGTCTGCGCATAATTGATTGGATAGCTTCCAGCTCAGACCTGCACATAACAGCAGCGAGCTCATGAGTGTTAAGTGTTGCCATGCTCAGGTTACCCTTTCGTTTCCCGAGCATCACAGGCAATACCTGTATAAACTTCAGAAGCCCCTTGAAATAGGAGAGGATCTGATTTTTTTTAACCACAAAACAGAACCAAAAAAACTGATAGACACAGATAGCTGGAGCGAATCGCAGAAGCAGAGATAGAGGATAATTTTTCACCAGTATACAAAAATTATTTCTGGTGGAGAGACTCACCGTAAAATCGTTGATCTTTGATCCTGTTGTAGCACTGCCGATATGGTATACTCTGGCCTCGGAGACATACCAGCATTTTTCACCACGGCTGTTAGCCCGAAGATTCAGATCAACATCTTCAAGATAGGCAAAGAAATCTTCATCAAAGGCTCCAAGCTCTTTGAAAAAATCTCTTCGATACAAGGCAGCTCCTGCGCATGCCCCAAAGACCTGCCTGGAAATGTTATAATGATCCCTGTCGGACTCCATGGTACCCAATCTGTAACCAACACCACCTCGCAAAAACGCATCACCTGCCCCATCGAGATAATCTCGATCATGGTAATTCAGCATCTTGGTAGCAAAGAAATTATACTCCGGTTTTGACTGAGCAGCAGCAATAAGCATATCAAGACACTGCTTATCAAGCTCTGTATCGTTGTTTAGTAAGAAAACAAGTGGGCTCGCCCCTGCATCAATACCGGCATTAACAGCAGCACTAAAACCACGATTTTCAGGCCAGGCTATGACTTTTACTTCGGGATACTCCTCCCTAAGCAATGCAACAGAGCCATCATTTGAGCCATTATCAACAACAATAACCACAAAATCGGTACAACTCTGTTGCCGCAGCGAATCAAGGCAGTTTCGCAGAAAAACCTTTCCATTAAAATTCGGAATAACGATGTCTATCTGCATGCGTTACAATCAGGCCTGTTCGATATTTTTAGGATTATTGCCAATAACCCGACGTACATAATAGATCGGCTTCTTTTGTGATTCGTGATAGGTCCGTACCACAAGTTCAGCGAGCAGTCCCATAGTGATGAACTGGACCCCCATGAATATTAACAACACCGCAAGGAGCAGAAGTGGCCTATCGGACAGGCCAGTACCTGCAAAAAAACGTTGCAGCGTCATAATAAAGGCGATGATAAAGCCAATTCCTGCAGACATTACACCTACTGTCCCGAACACATGGAGGGGGCGGGTCGCATAACTTAAAATGAACTTCACTGTCATCAAGTCCAGGACTACCCTGATGGTACGAGAAATCCCATACTTGGAGGTTCCAAAACGACGCGCCCGGTGGTTAACCTTTACCTCAGTGAAAGAAATACCCATGCCACTGGCAATGGCTGGAATAAAACGATGCATCTCTCCATAGAGGCGAATATTTTCAGTAACCTCTCGACGAAAAGCCTTGAGGGTACAGCCGTAATCATGGAGGCCAACTCCGGTAATCCAGGAAATCAGCTTATTGGCCATCATAGACGGTAATTTACGGGAGATAAAAGGATCCTGACGATCATAACGCCACCCGGTCACCACATCATAGCCATCATTCAATTTGGCAACCATATCAGGTATATCATGGGGATCATTTTGTAGATCTCCGTCCATTGTGATAATAATATCACCACTGGCATGGTCAAAGCCTGCAGACATGGCAGCAGTCTGACCAAAATTACGCCTGAGAGCAACAACCAGAACCCTCTCATCCTTCTGACTTAATTGTTCAAGAACCTGAACAGAAGTATCACTGGACCCATCATCGATAAATATCATCTCATACTGATGGCTGGTGCCATCCAGCACCTCTTTAATCTCTGCATAGAGAAGAGGTATGTTTTCCTCTTCATTATATATGGGAATGACTAGTGAAAGATCCAATTTCAAGCTCCTTATTCGTTCTTAAAAATCTCTTTTTTTGAATAGCAACGATTGCAGGTGACACTATATACCTAATCTAAAAAAAACAAAACCTGGAAAAGGCTCTTTTCACGCTGACCTGAGTGCCTGAACCGGATCCATTCGCCCTGCCTTAATGGCAGGATATACACCTGAACAACCCCCTACCACAACTGAAGTCAATAAGGGAATAACAATGGTTAGAGGAGTGACGGCCACACTCCAACCCGCAAAACGGGCAATACTCAGAGAACAGATAAAGCCGACAAAGATACCTGCTACCCCACCACTGGTGGTGAGCAGCAGGGCCTCTGCCAAAAACTGGGCCACAATATCGTTGCGGGTGGCACCAACGGCACGACGAATACCTATCTCCCTGGTTCTTTCTGAAATCACAGCAAGAAGAACATTCATTATTCCGATACCGCCCACAATAAGTGAAATGCCACCAATGGCTGTCAGTATCAAATTAAAAATTCTTTGGGTCTTTCTTGCCTGATTCATCAGTTGCCAGGGGACAATTAACTGATAATCACGGACAGTTTGATGTGATATTTCAAGGGTTCTTTGAATGAGCGGGACAATTTTTCCAGCGTCCTGCTCTGAATGGGTTTTCACAATCACCTCATCCAGATCGCTATCTCCAGTGCTGATATTGCTCTGTTTCAGGTATTGATGGGCGCCAAAGGGAAGGAAAATCATCTGACCAATCTCACGCGCCAAAGCAACACCATTTTTCTCTTTAGAATGTGTTAACCGTGCAGATTTAACAATACCTGCAACAAGAAAGAGCTGCTCACCTATACGAAGCCACTCCCCCACATTTCCTTGGGAACCAAGTTCTCTCGCAATATCTTCACCAAGGATACAGATCATCTTTTTCTGACTTTCATCAGACCTGAGCATTAGCCGGCCTCGTAACACTCCAAGCCTTAGCATGGAGAGATATGAGGGGGAGCAGGCCACTACCTGGGGGGTCACTTCGCGACTCAGCCCTGAAACATCAGTCTGTATTTCCTTTAAATAGGCAAGGTTCACAATAGCAGGAGATGCCCCCTTAAGGAGTTCAATGTCAGTAAAATGCAGTCCTCTTGAACCATTAGCACCTGCTGCCCCACCCTGTGGCACAGCTATTTGAACACGACGAACAATTATATTATCCAGCCCCAGTTGACGAATACCGGCCAGTACCTCACGCTTGGCACCCTCTCCTATGGAGAGCGTGGCAAAGACTGCTGCCACACCGCATATTATCCCAAGAATACTTAAAAAAGAACGGAGGCGATGGCGCAATAATGAGCCTGAGGCGATACCATACAATCCACGCAGATAAGCTATTGCCAGGAGATGACTCATAGCACCTCACTCAGTAGACCATCTTTCATAGTCACATGCCGGGAGGCGGTTTTAGCAACATTATGATCATGGGTAACCAGGATGATTGTGGCACCACTCTCATGAAGGCGTGAAAAAAGAGTCAGTATCTCCTGGCTGGTAACAGAGTCAAGGTTTCCGGTTGGTTCATCTGCCAAAACAAGTTGTGGGTTACAGACAACAGCCCTGGCAATGGCAACACGTTGTCTTTCGCCCCCTGACAGGGCAGAAGGCCGATGATTGAGCCGATGACTCAGGCCAACTTCGGTCAATGCCGCTAAGACTTGTGGCTTCCATTTACTTGGATCAACCTTTGAATAGAGAAACGGTAAAGCAACATTTTCATAAACACTGCCATAGGGGAGCAGATTGAAATCCTGAAAAACAAAACCTATATAATTCTGACGCAACCCTGCCAGCTGCCTGTCTGTCAAATGACTGACGTCCTTTCCGGCGAGCATATATTTCCCTTCACTGGGACTGTCAAGACAGCCACAGATGTGAAGCAATGTTGATTTACCGGAACCAGAGGCGCCAGTGATGACAATAAACTCACCCGGATAGACGGAAAAATCGACATGGTGTAATACCCGTAGGATCCCTCCCTCAATGGGATAATCTTTAGCAACATTGAGAAGGCTGGCCAGAGGGTGAGGGCGCATATTGAGAATCCTAAACGTTTATTAGAGGAGTGACTGAGGTGCCACCAAACCTACTCGGTCGCCCTGTTTGAGCCCGGAGAGAACTTCAATCTGCATCTCATTTTCTCGTCCAAGTGTCAGAGATACTTTTCGTGGCTTTGCTCCAGGGGTTGGCACAAGATAACTAAAGGGCTGGCCATTAGTATTATAAAAAACCGCCTGTACCGGAAGAAGCAGGATATTTTCCGCTGTCTCCGCTTGAATCAAAACCCGAGCAGTCATTCCTGGCCTGAGCCGTAAATCCTGCCCCTCGATACCTAACATTACCTGAAAATATTTACCTCCCTTACTTCCAGACCTATCCCCTTCTGCCAGTGCTCCAACAAACTGTACCGATGCCTGAAACCTAAGGCTTGGATAGGCATCGATGAGAACCGAGGCCTGTTGCCCAACCTCCACCTTATGAAGATCCACTTCACGCACTTTCGTCCTTACGATAAGAGCGGTAATATCAGGAAGATAGAGTATTGGCTGATGCATAAGCACAGTGTCCCCTTCCCGCGGCTTACGCTTCTGGCCGTCCCTGAATGCCTCATAGAGAATGGCAATCCCTGAGAATGGTGCACGAAGAACAGTATTGGCTAGCTCGGTTCTAGCAAGAGCAAGGGATCCTTGCACCGTAGTCAGCTGTGCCTTTGCCTGATTCAAATCAGCTGCCGCATTGGCCACCTTAAAAACAGCCGCTTTTCCACTCTGCCCCATCACAAGCAGACTGTTTTCAACCTTAGCCTTTGCAGATTCTTCCATTGATGGTAGCACATACTCTTTGTAACTTATATAACGCCGTTTTGAGGCCTCGTATTTATCACCATAGGTCTGTGCGTTTTCTTTGGCACGAACCAACTCTGCTGGATTGTCAAACCCCTCCTGGTTCAGTTGTTCAATTTCCTTATAAAACGAGGAATACCGTTCATACTCTGCCTTTGCCTTACCCATTTCTTCGGCATATTGGGCCAGCTGTAAAGGGCCGTCACCTTTCACAAGACGTTGAAGATCAAGGCGGGCTACCTTTAAATCATACCCTCTGGATGCGATATTCTGACTCACTTGATTTTTTTCCCAGGCCAGCAACTGCTTAGAGGCATCAACTGCAGCCTCCAGACTCAGAACCTTTCCCTGTAAACGATGCACTTCCTTTTCAAACGGCGAAGAATCAAGGCGGACAAGGACATCACCCTTCTCAACCCAGCTTCCGTCAGGGACAAGAGATATTATTTTTCCAGTATTGCCACGAATATCCGATGAAAGCATATGGGATTTAGCGGCATCAATGACACCGACTGTATTGGTGGATACTTCCAAAGTACCTTGCTGTATAACAGTGGTTAGCAGCTCACCCTCTACTCCAGACAGGATCTTTTGACGAGAAAAGGCCAAGACAGAGACCACTGCGACTAAACCTAAAAAAGACAGCAGCAATATTTTCAGTTTCTCATTCATCGCGTAATCAATGTTCCTAGTGAAGCTCGCAGCCTGTATTGACCGACAATATAGTTTATTTTAGCACCCAACAAATTGGCCTTGGCCTGTTGTAATTCGGTATCCGCTTCTATAAAATCAAAATTACCGCCCATTCCATGGGAAAACTTTATAGCGGCCAGCCTCCTCTTTCCCATGGCCTGAACACTCTGTTCCTTGCGCAAACGAATACTTTGAGCCTCTTTTCCCAATGCATCCAATCGATTATTGACTTCAGTCCTTATCAAATCACGTTGGTTTTCCTGGTGCAGTTGCATCCGGCGCACCGACAACAGGCTCTGCTGAAAAGAGGCCTTTTCTGAACTTCTGGCAATATCTGTATCACTGGTAAGACCAACACTCCAATAATCGCCATAATAGGATTGCGTTGCATCCAACCCTTCGAGGAAGGTATTTTTTCGATAACTTGCAACAAAATTCAAATCAGGCAAAATTCTTTTTTCAGCAATCTGTGATTTCCGTCTGGTTTCAACCAAATCTGCCTCTGTCTGTTCAATTTCCATGCGGTTAGCCAGGGCAATCTCTTGGGCCTCCTGTTTCTCTATCTGCGTTGGATCATAGGAGAAAGAGATGTCGAGCTGTAACTGTGTATCAATGGGTAAGGCAAGAAGGACTTTTAAACGATTCAGAGATCTCTGAAACTGTTGCCTAGCAACAGCCAATTGATTCTGGACATCTTTTTGACGAATCTGGGCGCGGTAGGTGTCTATCTGACTGCCCAGTCCCGTTTTTTCTTTAAGCTCGATGGTGACTACATGGTGTTGCAGTCGAGCATCCTGCTCACTGTATATAGCGACAAGTGTCTGTTGTCTGATAACTTCATAGGCAAGACTCACTGTTTCTAGAATCTTCTCCACTTCTGCAAGATACACATTTCTGATGCTGGATTGGAGGGCATAGTCAGCTGCATAAATGGAATCATAATTGTATTCTTTTCCAAATCCGCGGAAAAGAGGAATTGACAAAGAGACTCCAACTCCTGAAGAGGTACCATCCTCACTGACATAGGCAACGGATGGAGAAAAAGTGGTCTTGACACCAAAACTGCTCTTCTTTGATATCTCTCCGGAAACGCCGGTGGCCTGGGCAGTTGAATTATCACTTTTAGACAGACCAAGATTGGCAACTAGACTAATTTTCCAGTCAAATTCAGACTCTGCACTTTGCAGAGAGTAACGACTATTTTGAACAAGCAATGCATTTTGGAGAAGATATCTGTTTGCATATCGTGCCCGCTCTATTACCTGATCAAGCTTAAAAACAAGTTCTGCATTATCTGTAACGACAGTTCCACCATTTGCTGCAAATGATACCTCAAAAAAAACAGATAGAGAACAAAATGCAAGCAGGACAACACACAAGGACTTCGGCGTTTCCCAAAATCCTCTCACTTGCAAGAATCCTTTTCTTCCGCAGAGCTATCACTGTCAGCAGATTTTCCGGATATGACCGGATAAAGCAGTCCTCCGACACCAGCGTCAAAAAATGACTTCAGACGCATGAGGAGAGCGGTGGACAGGGCAAGAGCACTGCTGTATCCGGAGATATCAAATATAAAAATAAATGCAAACTCCATAAGGCCTATACCGCCAATAGAAATAGGCAGATTCATAATGAACATAATAAGGGGGACCGCCACCAGAAGTTCACTGAATTGAACCTCGGCACTAAATGCCAAGGCCGTCACATACACATTAAGGACAGCGAGAAAGTAAAAAACAAAGGTATTGACGAGTGCCACAAAAAGGGCTAAGCGGTCATCCCTGTACTCGAGAACAGCAGCGTGTATCTTATCAACCTTGTGTAATATCTTATCAAGAAATCCTGTACGTTCTTTCAGTAGAGACGCGATAAAACGGTAGGGTCTCTCATCCACAATAATCCAAATAAGGGCAAGACTTGCGGTCACCGCAAACAACAGACTAATGGACATCCAGGCAACCGATAACAGCTGACGCTGCATAAACAGGGCAAAAATGGTGAGAAGAAAAAGAATCACCATTCCTGAAAACCTTTCTATGAAAACAGATGCTGCAGCCTCTGCACGTTTGCCTGTCATTTTGCCAAGTTCATGGATTCGTATCAAATCTCCCCCCATACTGGTGGGCAGAAACAGACTAAAAAAAATACCTACCATATACAGGCCCCATGCCCTTAAAAAACTTACATCCACCCCCCTTGATCGCAGCAGAAGGTACCATTTAAAACCACTTGACAGGTTGAGGAGGAGAGAGACGAAGAAAGAGAGGAGAAGGAGTGGGATACTGACTGAACGCAATAACACAAAAAGTTCAGCACGCTTTTCGCCATCAAAGAGACCTGCCTTTTGCAGGACATAGAACAAAAGGACTGCGGTGATTAGAAAACGCAAGATGTAGCTTATTCGTTTCATTCTCATTAATAAGAACCTGAGTTATACTGTCGGAGTAGTGTCATTATTCAGCCTAACAGTAAGAAATGTAGAATAAGCACAACATGTAACTGGTTACGGAGTAGTTAGCAAAAAAAAAAGCAAGGAGCAGCATCACCTGCCTCCTTGCTTTATCTTTCTACTCGGTATCTGTTTTTCTATCAAACCATACATTACACGGTGTTGCAGAATATGGTGTTCCCCACACCCATCCCAATCATATTCTATTGAGTGTCAAATTCCAGCCGGTATTAGCATTCATGTTAATAGTATTAATATTGCCGGGTACAAATGAACCGCTATATAAAGATCCGTGATCTGTATGAATATCCAACTGATATCCAGTAATTCTCCAGCTACCACTCCCCACTAAGTGTTCTCCCGAGCTCACCTGTAAATCATAACCGAGAGAACCGCCATCATATAAATGATAAGTACCTGTATATGTCCTACCACTTCCTGGCTGATTACCTGCAGCAGCCCAGGCATCAACTATCTGAGCTGCGGTTGGTGGCACTATGGGAGCTGGAGGCTCGTCGCCCCCTCCACCACCGCCTCCACCGACTGCAACGGCAACGCCTATCAAACCGGCAGCACCAACTCCAATTCCGATCCACATTCCCGTTGAAATTGATGACTCTTCGTCATCTTCAGACTTTTCAGCCTCATCAAAGGCGTCTTTAGACGTTCGGACTACCTTCTTTTTCTCGGTATTCCCATCCGCGAGACTTCCTCCAACGGGTAGTGAGACTACAGTCGACTCTGCAGCCTGACAAAGTGTTACCTGAACAGGCAGCAGAGCAAAAAGTACAGCAAGCAATGATACCAGTCCCCGAGACATTATCTTTTTCTTATTCATTTACAATTCTTCCCCAAAAAAAGTAATTGTAAGAAACAATACAACATTGCAGTTAATTAGCCCCTTACAGAATTTGTTATGTGGTTCGACAATAGTGCGATGTTATTTTTTTGCAATAGGTATTTTCCGCCAGCCGCCGCTTCCAGTGAGTTCTCTGGTACTGAGACACCAAATGACTATTTTTTTCTTTTGAAGAAACGAAATATCCTTTCGAGAACGCTGATAGAATTTAATTCTGCTGGCAGTGGCTCCTGAGCCGCGAACGCCTAATAAGTCCACCGCAAAACCAAGTTCTGCATTTAACTGATCGAAAAGGCCGGCTCCATTGGTATGCAAATCACCCCCAACGGAAAAAACCAGTGTATGACTATCTCCAAGTAACAATACAGGGCTTACTGCATCAGGTAGTTCTGCCTTTCCGGTTGCACTATCTGTGACGAACTCTAAAGAAATATCTTCTCTGGAATCTGATTTTTGCATTACTGCAAGATCGCCATGTATTGAAACAGTTCTTTCCTGCTCTGAATAGTTTTTTTTCTCCGTACTCTTAAACCAATCTTTATTCTTTATCATTCGGCTGAATTCTTCAGCAACCAGAGCAAGTCCAGCCCCTGAAAAGTGCGTATCTGTTTTACAATAGAGTTGTTTATTTTCCCTGGCAGCCAGAAAATCTGGGATTAAATCCAGGACATTCACCCCCTGTGCAGAAAGCAATGCATAGAATTCCCTGTAGGGCCGTTCAAGTTCTGTTGCACTCTCTGGACTGAAATCGCCTGGAAGCTTATTGGAATAGATCAATCCCTTTGGAGGAATCGGTGCAAATACAAGCTCAATACCAAGTGCTTTCAGTTGATTATTAAAATCTATAATTGCGGGAAGCGGATCAGCAAATTCCTTTTTTGCTGTCTTTGTCGATTTAAGGACTTCCGGTCCATAAAAGGCCTTACTTCCAAGATGTTCAAGCTCATCTCTTAAGAAAAGCCAGCCATCTTTTCCCTGTACAACACCATTTTCATCGGCTGTCTTAGCAAGAGCTGCAATCTGTTGCTGTGACGATGCGGCGACGCCATGTGACGCCATTGTAAATATCAAGACTAAAACAAACATCATCGAAAATATTTTCATGGTAGTATCTCCCCCCATACGGGCAGCTCTAGTTCAATCATTTCATCATCAAGTGTAGATCGGCGATAGGATGAGTATTTGCCCTGAACCATATCCCAATCAGTAAGCTTCACAGTAATGCTTTCACCTATCCGTATCTTTGCAAAAGGCATCAGCACATTTTCCTGCATCCCCCAGCCATATACCAGGGCCTGTCCAAAATTTTCTCCCGTAACGATATCACGAATATCATCAAGAAGCAGAGTTACAATATTATCCTTATAGGGAACAGATCCGGGTAGAGGCGATCGTGAAAGTGCAATAACGGTGGCTGTAACATTTTTTGTCTCACCAGGCCCTGGACAATAAAAATCACTCTGTGGTTTCTCTTTCAGCTCCATTGCAATCTTCTTCCAATCTCCCGATGAAAGTTCACGACTTGCAAATTGCCATATAACTACTTTTTTTCCAGCAAGTCTGTCTCTGCCGCGAGCAAGTTCCCTTGAGAGCAACTCACGGGTTGCAAAGGAACCTGAATCATTTTGGAGTATGCTGTCAAGGGGGCGTTGTAGAAAATAACTGAGCTGTTCGCCAAACCCGGATCCTTCCCCCCAACCCATTCCACCAAGGGAATAGATATTTGAAAATGAATCACCGAGCAAAAGAATTTCAGCATCCGTTGTTGCCTGCCACATTTCATTTCCAGTTGTTACAACGGAATGAATTACCATTTCTTCTTCAGGATAGACGTCTCTCTCTTCGGGAAGCATGAGCATGACATCTATATCACCCCTATTCATCACACTTTTCTGGTGGCGTTTGAAGGAAATTGTGTCCGTAGACAACAATATCTTTGCCTGGATATAATTACTTAACTGTTCGGCAACATATTCCATGGCGTGGGCAGTCCAGTGAGTGTCCGTTTGTAAATAAGCGGATGTGGCTTTATTTCTCTGGTAGGTAACAAGGAACGTGGCCGGATCAAAAAGCAAAATCCCGGCTTCTTCCATTGCAACAACAAACTCACTCCAAGATCTATTCTGCAGAGGTAGCCGATATGCACCTGAGCTGAACAATTCAGGTTGAATACTGGCCTTAATTGGGGTTGGCATAAGAATCAGCTGAATACCACGCTGGGAAAGCTGCCTGTAAAAATCGATTATGGCAACGACCGGATCGGGCTGTATCGGATTTTCCCAGAGTTTCCCACCGGCACGCCTCTGCTCAAGACGATCTGCATCAAGAAAAGGGGGACCCATTAGATAATCCATATCTGGCCTGTAAAATAACCATGACTCTTTCCCTGGATACACCTTCTCATTGCCATATCCAAGACTAAGTAATGTTTGCTGCCCAGGTGCCAGTAGTTTATCCCGTAAAAAACTATTTTCCTCAAGCTGCCTTTCAAAATCCTCCATGCCTTTGAGTAACTGAGTATTGTTTTGTCTAATCGTGGCGACTGCTGACAATTCCCCATCTAGTGTAGAAGTATTTCCATTAAACAGTGTCCTTAGAAAAGTAGGTACTGACTGCTGATCCGGATTTCTGTAATCGAGAAACAACTGCAACATGGGAACCAGGCTGATAAGAATAAGAAAACAGAACACTATAATGCGGGCCAGCGACTGGGATACCGTGGTATGTCCGACCTCAAGAGCAGCTAGTTCTTCTCTGTTGAGTTTACTCTTCATCATTAGAAATTAAAGTAGATAAAAGGATTATAGGACTGCAGGGTTAAAAGAATAATTGAAAAAAGCATCAGTATTGCAATAAGAATTGATTTACCCAGGCTGAGTTCTCTCGTCCAGTCCCAGCTTTGAGGAGCCCGCCACACCACAAGTGAAGCAATCACCATAACAAGAAGGAAGTATGGCTGATATATTATTCCCCCGAGTAGCAGCGAAGTTTCAGGTACCAGGGCAAGTCCAAACATTGATCCGAGGTAGCTCAGAGCTCCAGGTAGAGTTTCTGCACGGAAAAATACCCAGGCCAGAACAACAAGGACAAAAGTCATGGCAATACGTAGAGGCCTTCGCAATTTAAAATAGAGAGAACGTCGCTCTCGACTCCTCTCAAACCCCAGCAAACCACCATGCAAAAGCCCCCATATTATGAAATTCCACGACGCACCATGCCAGAGCCCGCCAAGAAACATGACAATCAGGAGATTGAGTGCAGTTCGCACACGTCCATTTCTGTTGCCGCCCAGAGGAATGTAAAGATATTCACGGAGCCAGGTGGAAAGGGAAATATGCCAGCGACGCCAGAACTCTGTAATAGAAGCTGATTTATAGGGTGAACTGAAGTTCTTAGGAAAAACAAATCCAAACATTAATCCAAGGCCGATTGCCATATCGGAATAGCCGCTAAAGTCAAAATAAATCTGAAAAGCGTAGGCCACAGCCCCATACCAGGCATCAATCCAGTGCATTGAACCCGCGGCAAAAGTAACATCGGCTATTTTTCCACAACCATTGGCAAGCAAAACTTTTTTGGCCATGCCAAGACAAAAGAACGCCACACCACGAGAAAATTTCTCCATGGTATGGGTACGTACTGCCAGCTGATTAGCAACTTCCTGAAAGCGAATAATAGGGCCGGCCACCAGCTGAGGAAACATGGAAACGTAGCAGGCAAAATCAATAAAGTTCTTCTGATATTTAGCTTCGCCACGATACACATCAATAGAATAACTCATTGACTGGAAGGTATAGAAACTTATTCCCAAAGGCAGAATAAAACGAAAACCATTTTCTATCCCTAACCCTTCAAGCCCTGAAGTTGTGAGTAACAGGTTATAATTTTCCAGCGCAAAATGACTGTATTTAAAAATTCCGAGGAGTGAGAGATTAGTGACGATGGAAATACAAAGAGCAATTTTTCTCTTTGTCAGATTGCTAACAGGCCTGGTTCCACCAATAACCCAGCCACAGATGTAATCCACAACGGTGGAAAAAAACATCAGCAGAGTAAAGAGTGGATTGGACCAGCCGTAGAAAAGATAACTGAGCAGAGTAAGCAGCAGATTTCTGCCGCGAATCGGCATCAGATAATAGAGGCCAAGACTTAAAGGTAAAAAATAAAAAAGAAACAGGTGAGAAGAGAAAACCATCAGTCAGCAGGCCGCAGGTAGAGGGGGGGAATCAGGAACTGACCTGATAATAAAGTTCAAGATCTGGATCAAACATATCCATCATCAAGCGTTCCCCTTCAAGCTCCGGATGTTGATCAAATTTTTCCACTCTTATTTCCATACTTTTTTCGACTTGAAATTCTTTTGTCTCAGGAAGAATCGTACGGTCAAGTACTGCCCATTGGGCAACAAGGATTTCCTTTTCAGAATACTCCCCTTTTTCTACCGTATCGACATGATACCGATTCACCACCAGTGCACGCCGATATGCCCCAAGAGAGTCAGGAGCCGGAACCGCAGACACCTCCAGGAGTTCACCTTTAAATTGAACAGTTTTCACTTCTTTTCGTGCCTCAATATCTCCAGTCACCATATGGGCTCTCCTGGCGACGTCAGAGCTTGAGCTGGATCCTGCATATACTGCGACATGGGAAAGAGCCCCATTCAGAGCAGAGTCAGTTGTATCGGGATTGCCAAAGAGAAGAGCTATATCCTGTAATGATGAAAGTGGCTGGTCTTTGAGGGCTATCTCTTTTTGGAGTTTTCCATTGGAATACAGTTTCAACTGTTTGCCCTGCATATCTATAAAAAAATGTTCAGGACGGTGCTGTTGAAGGGCATCAGATATTTCAATACTTCCAATAACCTTATCACGTACAAAGAGTTCGAGATACAAGCTCCTTTCCCTCTGAGAAACGGTTAAAAAGTCATTCTTTCCATTATCTTGCAGACGGAGTACTTGGCCACTGTCCTCTGGGCTTGTGGCAAAAGGTGTATACAAAAATTCAATTCCAACACCATCTTTCTTTTGTAATGCTGCAAGAACTTTCTTTCCGGGTAAGGAGGCGACAAACCCCGCACCATTCAAATCCATTTCAAGAAAGCGATTAAAACGGGCGCGATGCTTAGGGACGACTCCAAATTGACTAAACCCGAGCAGACTCTCATCACCCAGTTTATTTTCAGCCATAACATCCTGCCACAGAAAGACCAGCTGGTCTGGAATTCCAGGCCAGTCAGTGTTCTGCCCTTCTGCGACCATTGGTATCTCTTTGGTCTGGCCTACTCCAAAATTACTTTCACTGCCATTTGCAATCCATACATCGGGATAAAAATCGGCTCGATCATTATGAGTCACCTGAAACCAGGCTTCCACGGATTTCAGATCTGGGCTGAACCTGCCCACGTGAACTTCAACTTTTTGTCCACCACCATTTATCTTGTTTCCGCCTTCTCCCTCAACATAGGGGCCGGTCATGGTCAAATAGCGAACATGGTTACTCCAGCGAGGATGGTACACCTCAAAACCACCTATTCCTACAGCATTATTGATATTAGTAGTCCAGAATTTTGCAGTGAATGGGTTAACGAAATTTAAATTGCGATGTAACCCATCAAAGACCCAGAGAATTGCACTGTTATCCGGACTGAGTGCAGTCCAGCAACCCTTTCCATACTTTTTCCAGGTATCCTGTTCAAAAAGCAGGATACCAGCATGCGGCCACGGAAAGAGCCCACCTGCAAATTTACCGTCCCTTGACATATCAAAGTTGCTCCAGGAAAGGTGTGTTTTATTCCAAACCAGCTCGCGTTTTTTGGGTTTCTTCAGAGGGAAGCGGATCAGAGGATGAGTGGTGAAATACTTATTCTCAGGGCCATCCCCGGCAAGAGCATAGACCCATGTTGTTCCAGTTGCAGGGTCTTGCCATACATCCACAGCAACACCTTTGCCCATTGGTTTTATTTTTCCACTTTTAAAATCAACGAGATGAATTTCATGGCGACTGCGGCTGGATACAACAACTTCTTTGCCATCAGGGGTGATAATAGGTTTGAAAAAATTCTGAGTTTCCTCAAGCAACGCCCGCTCTTTTTGGCCATCACGGGAATCGTAGCCCATGAGTTTAAAATTTTCACCAAAGCCAAAGGTATCTGCACCAGCCCCCTGTTCCTGTACCCAGACGACACGGGTGTGGGATTCTGTAAAGTGCTCCAGTGGATCAGCATCGCTGTTGGGAGGATTATTGCAGGCAGTGATAAAAAAAACACAAGCCAGAACCAAGAATCTGTTTACCCATTGAATTGAGAATGCACATTTCATAAAGTTTTTTTTAAGTAACAGCCTTACAGGCTCTTTATTTTGTTAAATACCAGTGTTGCAATTTCCTGTGCACCACGAGTATTGGGATGAACACCATCAGTAAAAAAGGATGGCTCCTGGGACAAAGGGGTGTAAATATCGAGAAAATCCGCTCCACTTGTAAGCATAGCCTCTTTCAAAAGATCATTGATTTCCAGGTCTCGTTTTGCTGTAAGGCCATTAGGATAATCTATAAAAATGGGAGGAATTGAACAGGCAATAACGTGGGGATGAGAAGACAATCCCTGTAACTTTTGCACCAGAGCAACATAATCAGCGACAAATTCATTCGCGTAGCGCCAATTGGTATCTTTACTATCATTGGTGCCTAGCATAAGTACCACGACATCCTGTCGAGAAACAATGGCACGCTGATAGACATTCTGGGAAATTATGGGAATATCGCCCTTCTGCAGGACGGTTGCACCATTTACGCCACAATTGAGGACTTCCCAACTTCCACGGGCCTGGACACTCAACCTGGCAGGATAACTTTGGCTTAGCGGATCTTGCAACCTATGACCATAGGTGGTTGAATCGCCAAGACAAACAATTCTTAAAGACTTTAGACTAACCGTCTTATCAACATAGAACAGAAAACCAAGCAGCAGTATTGGTACCACACAAAGAATTTTCACAAATCGCATCCGGTGCACAACATTATCTCCATTGCAATAGATAATTACGATATATCCACCTGTAAAGCAGCAAATCGTTTTATTCCCTACCTCTTATTACCCTGGCAGGCACCCCCACAGCCACACTGTAAGCCGGGATATCAGCAGTCACCAGAGAGCCGGCACCAATCACACAGCCCTTGCCAATAGTGACGCCATCAAGAATAGTTGCAGAGGCACCAATCCAGCTCCCCTCGCCTATGGAAACAGGTCCTCGAGAATAAATCCCCTGATCCATGATGGGAATATTTAGATCTTCAAGGTGATATCTGGCTCCACCTATATAGCAATTACCTGCAATGAGAACAGAAGGAGCCAGAGTAATACCACTAATACTGGAAATAACCGTATGTGCACCGATATCACAATGAACTCCAATATCGAGGGGACCGGTTTTAGCCTGAATAACACACCCTTTGCTGATAATTGTATTATCACCTATCCGTATAGCAGTCCCCCCCTCGCAGCAGCCGTCGAGCATGACATAGTCATCAATGGCCACATTATCACCAATCTCAATATACCCAGGTTTACGTAACACAATGCCTTTACCAAGGATAAGACTTTTTCCGCACTTCTGAAACAATGGCGCCAGTATTTTTTTTCTGACAAGGTAACCAAGCCCACCGCCAAGATTCTGACAAAACAAAGCTGCCAGCTCCAACCGAAGCAATTGCAGAAAGCCTGCACGACTACCAAGAACTTTGCCACGATAGGCACCAAGAGCACCGCCGGATTTACGGTGTAACTCCTGGCTGAGATTCTCTTTATCAATGTTCTTAGAGCCAGTCATGATCCCTGTACCAGTTAGCTGATTCGACAATCCCCGCTTCATTTTCATAGAGGGGCTGATAACCAAGGACTTCCTGCATTTTTCTAGTGCTGAAATTCCGATCTTTGGAATAAAAAGCTACCCTGCGTCTATAAATAGGTGGTTCGATCTTAAAGGGTTTACAGAGGAATTCACACAGATCGCCCATGAGAAAAAATGGACCTATAGGAAGGCGAAGGACCCGCAATTTGTTTTTATAGACTCTTGCAATGATAGCGGCCATATCTTCAAGTTGAATGGGTTCACTTGATCCGATGATAAAGGCTTCACCCAGGGCTTTTTCTTCAACGGCCGCTAGCATCATTCCTCCCACAAGATCTTCCACATGGACAAGATGATACCAGCACTTTCCTTTACCAAGGATCGGAAAGTACGATTTATTAGCCATCTTAAAGAGTTTCAGTAAACGTTTTTCCCCTGGCCCGTAGATGGCACAGGGCCTTATGATGGTGAAGGGAAGATTGTTTTTCGGGCCAAATTCAGCAATCCATTTATCAGCCTCAGCCTTGGTCCGTTGGTACCCGTCACCAGGGGCAAAGGGAGAGTTTTCATCACCTGGAGGATTGACGATATGTCCATGCACTCCCATGGTGGAAACATGAACAAAACGTTTAAAATCGGGTTGCTTTAGGGCTTCATCACAGAGGAGCTGAGTGCTTCCCACATGGACATTCCAGTAATCCTGCTCTGTACTTTTAGCTTCCCGAAATGCGGCCGCCACGTGAAAAACATACTGGATACCATCCATGGCTTTATGAATGGTCTCTTTATCAAAGATTTCTCCGCGAATCCACTCCACATCCATCTCCTTAAAAGGAGAAAGATCAGAGCTTGCTCTGGCAATGGCCCGTACTTTTGCACCAGCTTCCAGGAGCCGTTTCACCAGGACTATGCCGGTATAACCAGTTGCTCCGGTAACCAAAACACGACTCCTAGCAGATATTTTTTTCTCTGTCATAACAATTTACGTCCTTAATCTATTTTTGAGTACATCTCAGATGTTTATATAATATCAGAGAGTTAAATACAAAGAATGCAGCTTATCTGAAACACCCCCAAGAGAATATTCATTTTTCGCTTTTATCTTCCCTTTCTCTGCAAAAACAACGGCATCGTTTTTTTCATCAATACCCTTTTCTATCATATTGGCCAGGTCACTTGCTGTGATAGATGGGGCAAAAAATGCATTTTCATCAAGATATTTATGATTATTGACAGTATCAAAACAAACCACGGGTAACCCGCTTGCCATATAATGTAATATCTTGCCGCTTGCCTCGCCCGAATCTTCCCCTTTAGGATCAACTGCCAACTGTGCAACCGAGAGCCAGGAGGGAAGGTCATCATAGGAAACTTCTCCAGCGACCAAACAACAGTCTTCTAAACTGGATCTCTGAATGTACTGTTCTACCGTTTCCTTGGGGTATCCGACCAGAATAAAAAACAGATCATTCCTTTTCGACAATACCATTCCCATTGCCTCCAGCAAGAAATCAATACCTTTTCCCTGCAAGAGCGAACCTGTATAGATGACAATATGTTTATCAGCAGGAATACTATATTTCTTTCTCAAATCTGTGGTATTGCTCTCCTGGAAAAAAATATCAGGCACGACATCGACCAGAACCAATCCCTTTTCCTTTGCTATTCCGCATTTTGTAACAAGAAAATTCAGGCAGTTTTTTGAAGAACAAAGAATGACCGCAGGAAAGGAACAAATTATCTTTTCCAAAAAAAAGAAAAACCGAAGAACAAAGGGGAACGATTGAAAGACACCATACGCTCCTAACTCGCCAGACAAACTTCCCTGCATATCCATGAGCAAAGAGATTTTTCGCCAAAACAAAATCATCTTCACTGCCCAGCCAATCAGCGCTCCCTCGTGGAGATGTCCGTGTAATATATCAGGTTTTTCTTTCCACACAGTTTTGAGGACAAGAAAAAAAAGAAAGATATCGGCAATAAATTTAAAAGGAGAAAAACCTGCCTTGGTCTGGTTGTAGCCTGGAATAGAAACAATGCGCCGTATATCAATTCCCTTAACATCATGACCCAATCCATAGGTACAGAGAATGACCTGGTTCCCTTTCCGAGTGAGACCATCGATTTCATTGCGTATACGGATGTGACAGCCGCGGTTGGCAAAAAATGGAGTGGGAGCTATATGAATTATTTTCACAGTTCAAAGAGTGATTAAAAGGGGGTAACAAACAACAACACCTATTTGCCAGGTACTCATATGTACAATTTGAAGCAGACCCAATCGTTCATAATAACCACCATAGCAAATTTCCTACACATTCACTAGATAGCTATATTGTGCTTCAACACTCTCAATTTCAGCTTCCATTTTTTCAGTACTCCAATCAAGCCTTTCAGCCATGATCTGAGCCACTCTCAAAAGAATGTCTGCCCCGGGGGGACCAATGGTTCCCAGCCCGGTTCTCGCAAAAACCACATCAGAAAGAGTAAAAGCCATCTCCTCATCCATGGCATAATATATTTCACCTACTAATGTTTCCCGATCAACAGTGAGCTTGTTTAAAAATGATTCTTCCCGTAAAAGATACTTAATGACTGTATCTATCTCACTTCCATGGACATTGACTAAATATTCAACACTACCAGCAGCCACTATACCATCATATTGTTGTTTTTTGGCAGCAATAAAACCATGCAAATCATCGACTCTTCCCTCAAGAAGCCTAGTGACTGCAGTTTGACATATTTCCTGCTGCTTTCCCAGCTTTTTCAATACAATATCTATGGCCTTCTCTGCAACTATACGACCGGTAGTGTACTTGGCACCAAGGACAGATATCACCCCTTCTACCCCATCCACCTGACAATGATCAACAATTTGATAGGTACCGGTCCCCTGGTAAGTATCCGTCTTAATCTCTTCACTTACCAATGGATACAGACCGGTAAAGGCATAATACAAATCCTCATCGTGTAGTTGAATCTCAGGTAAAAGAGCGTTAATATCAGCGAGAAAATCCTTAACATCCTTTTGGGTGACCGACAAATCATCAAGATTTCCTTCATATGGCACATTGGTGGTCCCTATAAGGGATCTATCACGCCACGGGATCACAAAAAAATGACGACCTCCTCTGGTTACCAATCCTTCTGTTTTCTTGGTACTGCCTATCGCCAGGGCAAAATCTTTACAGATCTGTTTTGTTACTATGTGGATACCTTTAGAATATCCTGTGGTATTCTTATTCAGCTGCAGATTTTGCATGGACTGATTGAGTTGAGGGATAAACGGGCCTGCAGCATTGGCAACAAGGGTTCCCTGTATTTCAAACTCTTTCCCATTCAACTCATCTCGGCCAACAACTCCAACAATACTGTTGTTATCCTTCAAGAAACGAATAACTTTTACATGATTGGCAATTTGCGCCCCATTGGAAACAGCAGTCTTCATAAAGGCCAAAGTCATCCTTTCCGAGCTGTACATATGCGACTCAAAGAGGGTATGAGCGCCACTCATCCCTTCAATACCAGCAAGTAGTGGAACCAAGGCCACAGCTTCATTTTTCGTATAGAATTTTCCTTTGGGTACACGTTTCCCGCTATCGGAAATCATCTTGTTAAGACCGCTACAAATCAGGTTATACAGAAACATTCCACCTTTCATGGCAGAAGCTCCTTTCATAAAACTCCCTTGAACAGTTGGCACCATAAAAGGAATATACTGTGTCAGATGCGGTGCAATAACCTGAAAGATACAACGCTCCCTGGCCGACTCTCTGACTTTGCCAAATTGAAATTGTTGCAAGTACCGTATGCCACCATGGAGTAACTTGGAAGAGGCCGCTGAAGTGGACATACCAAAATCTGCTTTCTCTAATAAAGCCACGCGCAAACCACGTAGCGAAGCATCATGGGCAAGACATGCTCCGGTAATGCCTCCCCCCACAATAATCACATCAAATTGAGTATGGGCCAATAGGCTTAAATCACGTTTCATTCACACATCCTGTTATGTTTCATTCATGACACCAAATACCTTTGTAATCTAGGGATTGAAAATATGATAGTTGGAACAAACAATATTTTATTCTTTACCTTTTACCGATTCAATACCCGTCAGGATTATGCGAATGCCAGTTCCATGCAGTCTGCAAAATTGTTTCAAGGGTATTAAATTCAGGATTCCGACATAATTCACGAGTTATCTTTTCTACAGAATCTACAAACACCGCTGGATTTCCAAGCCTTCGATCTGCAAATGTGTACTTAATATCCTTTCCATTAACCTTACTGGCAGTTTGGATGACGTCCAATATGGAGTAGCCATTGCCGTTTCCAATGTTATTTTTTTGCTGATACCGCCATCCATTAGATGCAGCAGTGCCAGAGAATGCGCCTGAGCCAGTTCATTAATATGAATATAATCCCTCATACAGGTTCCATCTTCAGTGGGATAGTCCTTGCCAAATACCGTAAGTCCTTTTATTGGGCCAAGAGCCGCATACAGCACCAGAGGGATAAGATGGGTTTCCGGATCATGATCTTTATCAAGTTCCCCTTCCGGATTTGCTCCTGCAGCTTTAAAATATCTGAGACAGACTGATTTTAGACCATTGGCATGATCAAGATCATCCAAAATGTTTTCCATCATCAGTTTTGTTCGGCCATAGGGATTGATGGGGCTATTGAGACTGCCCTTCACTAATTGACAAACTCTCGGGCTCACCATAGGTTGCACAGGAGGATGAAAAAATTATTTTATCAATGCCATGATCCAAAATTGATGAGAGAAGCCCTAGTGTGGCTGCGATATTGTTCTGGTAATATTTCAGTGGTTCAACAAGGGATTCTCCAACATAGCAAAAACCTGCAAAATGCATGACAGCCTTAATATCGTGGCGGGAAAAAATATCAGAAAGTATTTTCGGGTCATCAAGTTCCCCGACATAGAGCGGTCCCCATTTCACCGATTCTTTATGGCCAAGACTCAGGTTGTCCAGTACAATGGGTTTCAAGCCTTTTCCATATAGATACTTGACATATGCGACCCTATATATCCAGCACCACCCACAACCAATATTTCTGACACTTACCACTACTCCATTTCAGTTTACGGTTTTCTTGTGTCACAAAACAATCATACTCATCCAGTAACTTGCTTCACTTCTTCAATTTCCTGTGCGAGATCTACAGGTGACCACTTCAGTAGTAAAGCCATCTCTGAAGCAATTATATTGAGATCGTGTTCACTTAGCATTCCCGCCATATCAGAGAATAATCGACGTTGAATCAAGTCAGCAAGACATATTACCATTTCTTCTTCAATAAAAAAACGACTTAAGCCTTTTAAAACAGTATCATGTTAAAGAGAGAATGATTTTTTAGAAGAGGCGCTCACCAAGGTGAGATTGCTGAGCGCATGTAAGCGAGGCACGAGACTCCAAGAAGATGATTAACGCAGTCACGCCTTATCCATCAGTCGCCAAACTCAACTGATCGGTATAAGTAGGGGCAGTGTTTATTATCAACCTAAACCAGTCAATACTGTTGACCTAGAGGTCATGCGTCATATTGATGAACTACTCGTTGTCATTTGAAGGAATAATGCGTTTCATCTAATTTATTGAGCGGCAGAGGAGGAACCAGGTAAGCGGTTACGAAGATTAATACGTAACTGATCACTCACAAATTGCAGAGAGCCAATCCGACGACCAAAGGATTCCAATTTTATTTTTTCTGACGCTGTCCTAACTAATAGTTGTTTGAGGGATGAAGCTGGGCTGTCCATGGATATTTCGCCATGACGGAGAAACGATCCGAACGATGCCGGACGTCTGCCATGGGATGACAGCGGTAAGGGATCACTCCCGGACAAAAGAGGAATTCCGGAGTCACATGCTCGACGCAGCAACTCAGGTTCTGGCCAAAATAGAGGGCGATTTCCGTTATCCCCACAAAGCAGGGGAAAATCGACACTGGAGTCCAAAAGATCAGCCACCACTTTCTCTCGTGTTCCAAACCACTTTCCTACACCCCATGGGACAACAGCTAACCCTTTATTGTCGGTAATCCTTTGCGCCAAATCCCTGAGAGGTAGGGTCCGGTCTGCAATGTTAACAAGACTAAAAAGAGAAAGCAGCTCAATATTTTCTTTGCTTACCAGCTGTCTCCCTGCAATAAGGACAATTGTCTGATTTCCCTTGCTGACAAGAAGACTTTCAGGTTCTGCTGTCTTTTGAAGATGAAAAGAATCGTTCAGGGAAAGGTCTTTCTGATACAAGAGGGAGAAGACATTGGACGCTCCCCCTTCTGTCAGGGCGAGAACATATTGCGAATGAGCAGAAACACCCTGTTTGGCAGCAGCACTAGAAAAGTTTTCAAATGCAGCTGCAAAGAATTGATCCAGAAAAAACTCGGAATAAAGGTGGACGTGACCATCAATAAATATCGCCATAAAAAGAGCACCTGCATTGTTGATTATTTGGGTGGAAGTACGCTACTCTTTTTGTCCTGCGAGCAAATCATCAAAATAATCCACGGTATGCCGAAGTCCTTCCTTAAGCTGTGTTGTAGGTTCCCAGCCAAGTTTATTTTGTGCAATTGAGATATCGGCACAACGCTGTTTAGGATCATCGGCAGGCAGATCCTTAAAAACAATCTCAGATGATGATCCTATTATTTCAGTCACATGTTCTGCAAGTTCAAGAATTGTGAACTCATTGGGGTTGCCCATATTCATGGGTCCAGTCAGATCATCATCACTTTCCATAAACAGCACCATCAATCGGATCAGGTCATCAACATAGCAGAAGGATCGTGTTTGAGAGCCATCACCATAAATGGTAATGGGAATCCCCTGCAACGCCTGAACAATAAAGTTAGAGACAACTCTTCCATCATTGGGATGCATACGGGGGCCATAGGTATTAAAAAGCCGCCCTACTTTAATTCGAAGATCATGCTGCCTGTGATAATCAAAAAACAGTGCTTCTGCACAGCGCTTCCCCTCGTCATAGCAGGATCGTATACCAATAGGATTCACATTTCCCCAATAGCTCTCCACCTGAGGATGGACCTCTGGATCACCATACACTTCACTGGTTGAAGCCTGAAATATTTTAGCACCTACACGTTTAGCAAGACCTAGCATGTTTATGGCGCCATGCACTGATGTTTTTGTGGTCTGCACGGGATCATGCTGATAGTGAATGGGTGATGCCGGACAGGCAAGATTATAAATTTCATCAACTTCAACGTAGAGTGGAAAGGTCACATCATGACGAAGCAGTTCAAACAATGGATTGCCCAAAAGCTTTTTAATATTATTCTTTGTCCCGGTGAAATAGTTGTCAAGACAAAGAACTTCAGCGCCCTGATCAAGTAAAGTTTCACAAAGATGAGAGCCAAGAAACCCTGCTCCTCCGGTAATCAACACCTTTTTTTGAATATTATAATTTTCCATATCTATTTCCTACTCCACCAGTCCCAGAGTCTTTTGCTGACAATATCCTATTGCCCGTATATCCTATACCCTGAAGAATCAGGGCAATAAGATTCCAGCAATTATATAAATTGCAAAAGCTATCATCAAAGTATTAAAGAAACCTGCATAAATTGCAAGAACAATACTACACACGCCGCCAAGAACTGCAAACAGACCATTTATTGCCCAGGCCCATCCAACGGCACCCTTTCCTTTTTGTATGGGAACCGACAATTCCAATAGCAAAAGGCATACCCATAAATAATCCCAGTGGGCCAATCAGTACAAAAAGCAGCAACCATCCGCATCATAGCTGGCCATTGTAAGAAATAATCAAGTAATGGCTCTTAGAAAAACAACAAGATCATACCATAAACATGTATCTGATTACCACTAAAGCTCAGGTTGATTTTGAGTCGGTACGACAACATCCCGACTTTATACATTATAAATGTCTCTGCACTACGTGCGGCTTCTGTTTACCTGAGACTTGCTATTAGCAATATTTTCAGCAATTGTGAATAATTTCGCTAAGCATTTACCTGAGTTTGATTGCTAATCGGGTAAATATTATGCGTATACGCTTATCTCTATAAATTTTCTAATTCTTTCGCTATGGCACTCTGTAATAGTATCGAGCCATTGTGGTTTAAATGGTTATCGTCAAAATACAATACCCTATCTTTTTTATCAAATATGCTCGAGATGTATGGTGTGGGATCAAAATAGTAAACATTTCCAGAAGTAGTGGCTAGTCGTTGAAACATATCTCTGCCATTTTTAAGAAATTTATTACTGTATTCATTGTCAATGTCACATGGTGTGTCTTGGCTTCTGTACAATAATGAAACAAGTGTAGTAGTCTGGCCCAGGCAGGATCTTGGATTCTCTTTCAATAAAGGGACTTCGCCTAGTATGATAATGGTTTTCCCTGTGTTTGCTAGTGTGTTCACTGTGCTAATGCAGGAATTTTCAAACAGATCCTGCTGTGCAAGTCTTGCGAGCCCAACCTCATTATACAATAACCGTGAATTTCTAAAATAGAAGTCTTGTCGCATGGCCAGGAAGATATATTTAATATTTGGATTGGCCAATATTTTAGTAATCTTTTTTTTATAACGGTCAGAGCAGCGAAGATAGCGTCCTGATAAAAGATTCTTCTCCTCAAAAAGCAGTGGAGGGCAAGCTGCTATTGCAAAGACCTCAAATGACAATCCTCTTTCTTTGCTCCAAGAACTTACAGGCAAAGCATAATGACCAGCATGGGAATCGCCTATCAGGATAACATCCGGTTGCTCAGGTTTAGGAAAAGTGGCTCTGTTTGTTCTGGGGGTTTGTAATTGCCATAGGTCATGTAATCCAACATCTACAAAACGCCATTTTGAGTGATTTGAATATTGAAGTCTAAAAGAGAAAATGAGTGTGATAAAAATACAAGTGATTCCAACAACCAGAGTATTCTTGCTGTTATTCGGATGTGTTAGTAGACGAGGGCCAAAACTGACGAATATCATTATGAAGAAAAACAATACGAACAAGACCTCTTTGTCATAATAGCCATCTATTGTATCTCTGAACAGAATAAAATAGGGGTCTGTTTTTATGCTTTCAACAACAAGAGTGTTCTGAGTGAATGAAGTGTTGACATTAACAAAAACACTTCCAATACTATCTTTTATAGCTCTCATATCGGGATGATAGGTACTATTAAATAAGCCTCCTGTAAAACTGACATTTACAATTTCCACTACTCCAGTTTCAAGAAGTGGATCAAGCCTGATAATACTAAGTTGCTGTAAGATTGGTAGAACGAATTCAAACCGATACAAATTGTCTTCCACTTGGTTTTCTAGACTATATGCTAAGGTTGATGAGTCTTTCTCAGAAAACACCCCACCCTTGTAAGCCCAATATACTTTGATTTCCTCTTTGTCAGGGCTATGGCTACTAGCCACCAAATGAACTTCTATTGTCATAGTTGTTGCTTGTGCGTTTGTTTCATTAAAGGTTGACGGTAAAAATAGCCAGGTAAGCAACGTCGGAACACCAATGAATAAACACAGATAGTAGCAGCTCTTGGTAACAATGGATTTTTGTAACGATTTCCGTATGGAGGCGAGGAAAACAAACTTCGGAAAACTTCCATATCTGCATGGTCTTTCAATGAAATAATAGGAGAGGATTGAGAGTAGGAAGGTAAACGAAAGCAATCCAATTCCGGCAGAGAGGGTTATTTTATTTCCTGTAATAGTTTTATAAAAAATAATGACAGGCCAGTGCCATAGATACAGAGAATATGACAATGCACCTATGAAAACAAATGGCCGCCATGATAATATTTTGAATATTAAGGTGTTTTGCGATGTTCCTGTGTAGATGAGTAAAGCAGTTCCGAAAACAGGCAAGAGTGCATTTTTACCTGGGAAAGCGGATGTGTCATTTAGTGCAAAAAATGAGAGTAGCAGAAAAATACCACCGATGAATGACAAATTGTTTTTTATTGATTTAGAATTAATCTGAGGGATATAGCCGCTAGCCAGAATACCTCCTACACCTAGTTCCCAAGCCCTTGAATGCAGCATGTAAAATGCTTGTTGTGGAGATGATGAGACCAAATATTCGCTGCAGATAAAAGAGAGAACAGAAATTAGTGACAGGATGAGACCGAGTCTTTTTTTAGCAAACTTGAAAATAGCCAAGATGAGAATGGGCCAAATGAGATAGAACTGTTCCTCAACCCCCAGAGACCAGGTGTGAAGGAGAGGGGATGTTTCTGTTGAAGCATCAAAGTAGCCGAGTTCTTGTGAAAACAAAAAATTCGATATTTGGAGTATTGCAAACCGTAACTCGTTAAAAAACCTCTGATACATCTCAGGTTCAAAGGCTACTACCGCAAAGAGTGAAGAAGATAAAAGGACGCTAAATAATGCGGGAAAAATACGGCGTATCCGGCGTGCATAAAAGCGAGGCATATCAAATGCATTAGTACGGGCTCCATCGATAATTATTCCAGTGATAAGAAATCCAGAAATAACGAAGAACATATCTACTCCGGTGAATCCGCCTGGGAGTATGTTTTTTATTGAGATGAAAAAAAATTACACTTATTACGGCAAAGCATCTTATGCCGTCAATGTCTGAACGATATTTCACGAAATTATTTCTCCAATATTGTTAAGACCTGAATTTGTATAACAAGTGCATAACCTCTGTAGATAGCTGCCCATTAAACACCTTTGAGAAAAACAAGACTTAGGTGTATTTTGTAAAGTGGAATGGTCAAGTACAAGTAGACAGTTTTTTATACTATCATCTTTTGTTCTTGCCAGATTTTCATAAATTCTCTTGGACTTTTGTTACCCAAAAACCACCTCCAAAAATGAAAAGGAGCCAACGAGTAAAGACTAAAACCCAAAACTTCCTGGTACGATCAGGTGATTTTGAGGATTCCATTCTCGCATTCTTCCATGATATCGATGTGCCCTTTACCAACAATCTTGCCGAACAAGATAGCAGGTTGCTTACGTACCGTTCATGGCGCGGAGCATTTTGCCCGTATCAGATCATATCTCTCGACCACAAGAAAACAAGAGTGGAATATCCTTGTTTCTTTTACCGCTTCCATTAAGGGTACTCCTTTCCAACCTGTTGGACTTTTTTCAGTCTAAAATCGACCTGAACAGTTACAGACATTCTATTATTTCCAGAAAGTCCCGACATTCAATTCTCCGAGCCCTATTGAATCTTCATTAAATATATAATCCATACAACACCCCCCAGAAACTCCAGTGGTCCTTGTATGCTCCGATCTTCGCAAGTACTCTATGATATTTTAGGTAATTGAAGCAAACCGATAAAAACAAATGAATAGACAGACAATAAAAACATGGCTGTCAGCAAAACCTTATACACTGCCCCCTGCATGAGATGACGAGTATGATACAGCAGCACACAAGCCATAGGAACAATAGGGAAAAGATATCTCCCTTGAGTTTGATAATCAGCTGTCCATGAATGATATAACGATACTCCGACAAGTGCCGAGGAACAGGTAAGAAAAACAACAAACAGCAAACTTCTAGTTTTTCCGCCCCGGAAGAACACCGCAAAAGAGAGTAATGTAAAAAGAGCCACACCCGCTAAACGAACAGTATTATAGTATGCATCATCTGCAACGGCAGTAAAATATCCATACATTCCAAAGGCGCTGCGATACGTTTTTTCAAACCAACGGTCAGCAACTACAAGTGTCTCCAATGATTCGCCCCGTGCTTTCCTATTTAAAAAAGAATGCTGTTTTTCAAGGGAAGTGGATGGTTTATAGAGAGGAGTAGCTAGCTCCTCACGAATCTGCTCCATTCTTGCTGTTCTGTCCAAGCCATTCACTGCATAATCAGCACCTATCCGCAGCCCCGTTACAGTCACCCCCAATAAGAGAATGGCAGTAAGTCGTTTCAGGTACTGTTTGCTTTTCTCCTTTTCGACCAGGAACAGCACCCGCCAAAGTACATACGCTCCTATAAAAACAATGAAAAACAGATAATTTTTTTTAAGCAAAAATAATAAAGAGCATAAAATCCCCAATAAAATGAAAGAAGCTAGCTTCTTTTTTTCAATTTCACCCAGGAGATATGAATTCAACAGAGAATGGGGCAACACAAGCTGACAAGCGACAATAAAAGAGATGGCAATGGCAAAGGCATCGGAATTACAGTAACTGAAAACGTACCAAATCTGGGGAGAGATCAGGAGCGGTGCCGCCATAAAGCGTATTCCTGGAGTTTTCAGGAGATAAAGCAGCATAAGTCCCATGAGCAGTACATTGAACATGCGAAGACTTATAAGTTTTGTCACTCTGAAGGACGAAACCAGCTCGGCCACTTTGCCGGTAAACAGGTATGATACTTCACGACTATTCAAACGGGAAACCCCGTAAACACTGTAGGTGTGATTAATCTCAGGATCGTCAACCACAGGCGGCAGCCAATTGGTTTTATAGTATTCACCAGCATCAAGATGTACATATTCATCCGGGTGCACATTTTCCTTGGTGATAGCTGCCATAACAAGAACAAGAGCAAATACTACGGCAAAAAACACAGGCACAAACTTCTCTTCCGTACGGAAATTTTCGGTGAGGAAAAAGAAAAGAAAGACAACTGAAAGGATGGCAACAATATGGGTAAAGAGTATCCAGCTTCTTGAAGACCCGTCTTGAAGATTTAGCATCAACTCAAGTTGTGGATCATTTCCTGATGAATTCACCCGTAATCCATTTGTTTCTATGAGAGTGGAATTGATATGAAAGATTGGTTGCAAAAGAGAAAAATCATCTTTTGTTGTAAACTGTAAAGGCTGAACCCCATTCTGAGTTATCAGCAATGTATGTAGAAGCACTTCCCCCTGGTATTGATGGGTATCTATACGCAACTTACCAACCTTGCGCAGGTCTGTTAAAAAAAATCGATACTGTCTCTGCTCAGGGGTCACCAGAACTCTTGCTCTTTTCCACTGACTGTATCCTTGATCCGCATCAGCCCAATAAATATTAAACCAGGTCTTCTCGGAAACATTGATATCAAGATCAACAACAGCCCTATTCTCAAAAAAATGTAGATACAGCACGGAAAGCACAATCCCAAGAAACAACGGGAACTTCCATTTCATACATAGATCGATAAATTTCATTTTTTGTCCCTGATTTTTAACAGAGAAAAGCCTTGAGTGAGGTTACTTGGAAAAAATGTAACTATTCAGCGTAACAGTAAAAAACGCAGAAAAAAAACACGAAATGTAACGGCTCAGGGTGCGTTATGTTCGGTCATCCAGCCCTTTCCATAAGAGTTACGCTCTATGAAAAGGGCTGAATGATCAAAGATGACGTGCCCTGAATAGTTACGAAAAAATCCTAGCCCGAACCCGATATAGTCTCGCCATCTGCGGTTCAAAACGGGTTAAAAAGCAGAAAATTGGCCGTCCCAAACAATGGGTAACGGACAGTACGACAAGACACTTGAGTCCAGCCCCCCCGTGATAAAACCCCATGGGAATAAAGCGACTGCATAGATAATGCCTGAACACCCGATGCATAGGGCTGGAGACAAGATCATAACCGTTGTTCATTATCTTTTTTGCCATTACAGATATATCCTATTCATTCAGCCTTTCTTTCATGTGGCGGAGAAAAAGCCTGAGTCTTAGCAATGGACTCAACTGTAGCGCAACAGACGAAAGAGTCCACAGGCTTTTAGGGACCTTTGCGTGCACTTTTGTCACTTTCTTTTCTCCATGAAAATCATCAAGATGGTGTTTATGCCTGATATTACAAATTTCTTTTGTTTTCGGAAAGGCCAGTTTACTGACTAAGAGATAATTAATCCAAGGTTTATAATCATTGAGGGAGTAGCCAAGCAGGGCAGAAGCTGCCGCATAGGATCTGGCTGAATCAAAAACACCTTGTTGCAAAGGGGCATAATTTTCGTCCTGTTCTTTTTCTGCGCGTCCAATATCGTCATCCGTATGACGGAAAATCAAATCATATCCACCATCTTTTTTGAGCCCATACCCATTGAGTGTAGGGTGTGGCGCCCGACACGCCTCTTCAAAAAGATCCCTGGCATAAAGAAGAGATGATGCTGCGAAGTCAAACCTATGCTTATCGTAAATAACACCCTCAATGGAATTTTCAGATGTTGTGGGAAAGGGAATACCACGGGTCGCACCAAAGAGCATTCCATGACATTTCGGGGCATCCGAGCGATGGGCAATGGCCTCATAAAAAAACCGCTGAATAGTTCCCAGCCAGCCAATATCCACCAATGCGATATCGGAGTGATCAAAAAACCCCACATCTTCCAGGTAAAGTTGTAGGGCATCATTGGCAGGGCGGGTCTGACGTTTAACCTCTGCCTGAAATGCATCGTCCTCTATCAACTCAGAAAAATGAATTCTGTTAGATGGAAGATAGCCCTCGTGTAAATGACTAAGGACAGTCTTGTCTGTTAGTTGATGGCGGGATAAATGGGAAGCAAAAGGAATGGGGTCAAGAGAAAAAATCCGACAAACATCACGAAAGTCAGCATTTCCAGAGGGAAGGAACACAATATCCGCACTGGTTTGGCTAAGGCCTCTGTAGGCGCAACTCGCTCCCGCCAGAGCCATACGACTTACATACAGATACTCTGTATCGGGTAACCTTCTACCTGGAAAGATACTGGGAATACTTTGTTCCCAATATTTCTTAAATGTCCAGCCTTCCCGGGAAAGGAAAAATACCTTACCTATTGCAAGTTTTCTGCTTTGTTCAGCAATGTGTTGGACAAAAGCCCCAATCATCGGCCCTAAAAAGCTATAGCCTTCCACATACAGATCATCCCGTTCAATATTTTCGTATTCAAGGGGTTGCATCAGCTGCTGCAAGGCTCTGCCGCGCCAGAACGGTCGACCATCGCTATAGTTCACCAGGCGTCGAATAACGGATTTACGCCGTTTTTCAGAGGCATCGTGCAACACCAATGCCTGAAGCCCAAACTCGAGAGGCCGCAATCCATCAGAAACAGGATTGTCCCCCACATGTAACCACCGTGTGGGATCCAGGTCATACTGTTTCTGTAACAGTGGGAAAGCCTTTCCAGAGGCCTTAGCAAGAAAGGTGTCGGCAGAAGAGATCACATCATCCACCAGACCCAGAAATCCTGCATATGCTACAAATTTCTTCAAATATATTGCGGGCAAATAAATATCTGAGACAATGAATATTTTCTTTCCTTGTTGCCGAAGCTCACGTAGCCAGTCAATCAATTCGCCACGGGGAACCAGCATGGAGTTTTCCATGGCCACTTCATAGGCCGCAACTCTATCAAAAATCGCCTCGTCTCCCTCTTCACCAAAAATTCCAGAGAGCATCTCCTGCATGTAGTTCGGATAACAGGCCTCATGATCATCGAACTTCCCACCCGTTTCCTGTCGTTGCCGTTGTTCGATAGTATCCCGCAGCTTCTGCACTCGTTGCTGGCTCCAGTCCAAGCCCTTTTCCTGGGCCATATCAGCTATAAAACGAGCCACCGGGAGTTTTACCAGATCCGGATCATGAATACGGCGGATAAGGAGGGTATCAAAGAGATCAAAAGTCACCGTATCAACGGTTGACGCTATTTTTTTTCCTTTGCGAATGAGAGACGGCAGGGAATAATATTTCGGTATATTCATGAGCTCAGTTTCTTTCCAATCTTATATTTCAATGCAGAAAGAAATCCAGCTCCAAACTCTCTAACACTTGGCTCTCTACCACCTGCCAAGGTTAAGCGTACATCATTTAATTCCTGCTGCAACTCTAGCAGTCGATCAGAGCCGGCATCAACATATTTTCTATACTCTTCAGAGACCTTTGCAAGCATATACTTACGAATCACGTCCTGATCCTGTTCTCTCCCGGTAATAGCGGCTTCCCCAAGAGTATTGCCATCGTGGATACGATAATACAGGAGTTGCTCCGAATCCAGATAGTGTACCTGATCTGGAAAGGCCAACATCATTCGAAAGATAAAATCATAATCATGGAGATAACGAAGGGAACAGAATTTTCCAACCTTTTCCGCAGCAACACGTGTCATAAAGAGATTGGAAGTTGTAACCATGAAATTGCCCTTTAAAAACGCGCAGTAAAGATCCCCCGACTTCTTGAAAAAATCACGATTTTTTTGATGCCAGACATTCCAACCAAAATCCGGTTCAACAAACTGTTCACCACTATCCGAAATAGGAATCACATCACTAAAAAGACACTGGGCTCCCGTTCGTTTTTGTACTTCAAGCAGACGTTGGAGACGATCGAGACTATAGATATCATCTGAATTCAGAATGGATATAAACTCACCAGTGGCCAGCCCCATCCCTCGATTGATAGTATTAAAGGCATCCTGGTTTTCCTGATAGAAATAGTGGATTCTGTCATCAGCATAGCTTTGAATCACGTCGGCTGTATTGTCGGTGGATCCATCATCAACGATGACCAGTTCAAAGTCCTGGAAACTTTGATTCAAGACACTGTCAATGGCAGGACCTATGAATTTTTCGTGATTATACGCAGGGATAACGACAGAAACTTTCATACACAACCAATGGGGTTAAATGGTTAATCAACCAAGATAATGACAAAAAAGACACCATACTGCAATGAAGGCGAATCCACAAGTTTTCCTTATTAGACCACATCTCCAGCGTACCATTTCAAGAAAGCGCCCTGACTGATACCACTCTGATCAAGTGCTCCGTAATTATAATAGGGGTCGCCTCCTCGCAACACCTCCTGCCATTTTTTCTGAAAAAATATCTTTTCGGCCCGTGTTAATAAGTTTGAAATGGAAACCTGTTTTTCCTCATCCATAAGCCACTGGCCAAGAGCAAAAGGGGTATAGACGTTTTCATAACCACTAGCCCGTAGCCTGAGACAGAGGTCACTATCGGCAAAGAGTTGGCCAAGGGATACTTCGGCAAATCCATTATTGTCAAGAAAACAGTCACGCCTAACCATGGCCAGATCCCATGAAAGGCTAAGGACATTCTGGACGCACTGCAGTCCATTCATATGCTGCGAACAGCGCTGCAGAAATCGGGCATAATAGACATCAGACTGCCGACTGATGTCTGGCACAGTTGAAACAAGGTCATCCCCCTGAAACGGTAAGATCCTGCCCCCAACAACACCACTGTTTTCCTCCATGGCATGTCCAAGCATAACTTCCAGCCAATCACTGGTTTGGATCTGCACCCAAGAGTCGAGAAAGACGATGTACTGTCCGGAACTTTTCCGTACTGCACTGTTATAGCGGGCTGCGGGTGTATCATCAGTAGAGCTTAGTAGCAAAGAGAGTTTCCGGCCAGGATCATTCCCCAACGGTTCAAGTGCCAAAAGCTGTTGTTCACTCTCGGCGATAACAACAAATTCAGTATTCGAATAGTTGGTGCGAGAAATCAGTTCATGAAACCAGTTCACAAAGGCATCCCCTACTCTATAAAAAATAATAATGGAGACCAGGGGAAAACCCATCAATTCTTTATGGATTCGGTAAAAAAATTTCCAGTCGGTCAATCCAACCTCACCAGCTATCCCCCGCCGTGCCAAAGCACCCTCAACAGCCCTTCTGCCAGCATCGTCGGCATATTGTTTCTGGTCATGATTAATGGATGTAGATGACTCCGAAGCCCGCCAGTGATATAGAATTTCAGGGATATGGACGATCTTCCTGGCCTGTTCTGACAGTTTCAAAAACAGATCAAAGTCCTGCGCTCCATCGAAATCTCTGTCAAAACCACCCACTTTGTCATACAAAGGTTTTGCGCTCACCACAAAATGGGTCACATAGTTATGAGAGAGCAGTAATTCTTTATTAAAGTCTGGTTTACTAAAGGCACTGAATTGTGTTCCATCCTCACCTATCAGATCCTCATCACTGTAATACAGGTCTGCCTCTTCACTATTTATTTTCTGCACGACTTTGAATAGACATTCATTGGTCAGTTCATCATCATTATCTAAAAATCCGAGATACGTCCCGGTGGCAAGGGCAGCTGCAGCATTGGTCGCACCAGATATCCCCTGGTTTTCCTGAAGAAAAGTTACCTGTATCCTGTTGTCACGCGCGGCCCACTGTTCAAGGAGCGGTCGAACCTCCTCCCTGGTGCTGCAATCATCGGCCAAACAGAGTTCCCAATGCGGATACGACTGATACAATATGGAGCGTATACAGTTATTTAAATGGACAGAAGATACGTTATACACGGGGACGAGGAGTGAAATAATAGGTTTATTGGGGAGATCGGCCACTTCTCTGTTGGGATACAAACCACCATGCACACCAATGGAGAGATAATGGGCTAAGGGGGTGACAGAATCATTGTTTGATTCCGGATAATTTTGTCTATAGAAAGCAGGATCAAACCAACTACAGGGCAGATGATCAACAGGGATACCATACTGCAGATAATGTAAAAAGGGATCTTGCACCTCGGCTAAAAGATAGTTTTTTGTATAATACCCCGGATCAAAAAGAGGAGAGGGGCTTTTTTTCTCTTGTATGCCGAATTTAAAATAATGGGTAAGTGGATCCATCTCTCCTTCCCATAAAACTGGGGTTTTATCAAGATACCATGCTGTATCAAAATAGATGCTGGGCCGTCTTTTTTCCTGTGTCCCGATTAAAAGGTAGTGTACCAGAGGATGGTCTGCACTCGCAGCAACATCTGGATATGTATTTTTATAATAGGTGATATCAAAATACGGAGAAGGAGAAACCCCTTTCTTCTCCTGTAGGAGAAAATGCGTGAGAGGGTTTAGGTGAGAAAAATCTATATCTGAGTACTGCTGAGCATAAAAAAGAGGATCGAAAAGAATATTTGGTTTATTCCCTTCCTGCCATCCTCCATTTATAAAATGAAGTAAAGGATCCTGACCATTCTCCTTTATCGCTGGTACCTGGATCCCATAATACAGACTATCAAATAACGGACCTGGGGATCTTAGTTCCCTGAATCCGCGAGTCATGTAGTGCAGTAAAGGGTCGACTCCTGTCACCGCAAGATCTGGATTCATTTTCCGGTAGTAATCCGGATCAAAATACACGGAACTCTTTATTTGTCTGTAATTTCTATTAAAGAGATAGTAGCAGACAGATATAAGGATATTTTTCAGCGCCTGTATCATTCTGTCCTTGAGCGAATATCTGAAATTACTGTTTGAGGTGTTGCCGAACTGGTCAGGAGAGATTGAGCTGCCGCTTGATATATTGCAGTCGTCCCTCACCTTTGCGTTGCTGGAGAGCTTGACCAACTGCTTTCATAATCCCTAAAGATTCATATCTTCGTATGGTGGAAGATACAGTTTGCAGTTTATCTTGCTGGAGTTTCACAATCTGCTGTAAGGCGTCATCAGCAAGCGCTTTAAAACTCAGCTTTACAGTAAGGGTATCTAAACTCTCGAGCTCACTTTGGGGCAAAGCAATAAAACATTGAGGATCATCAGTCTCGAAATATCGATCTCCTTTGATTTGAAGAATCGAATTATCTGTATAGTCGAAGAATTCCCTTCTCTCCCCTTGCTTACTCGTAACGATAATAGTGAATATTTCTACTATCGCAGGCGTATCGATTGGATCAAAACGAATTGCTTGAATACCTTTGTAGTCCACAAGAGAAAACTGAATTTCCGAGGTGCCAAGTTCTACCTTACGACTTATGCATTCAGCTTCACTCACTCCACCACCAGTATCCACGTACAGTTTACTACAACAATAGGGTTCCCGGACCTCTAGCAGAGCATTAATCCACACCTCTATGTTATCAGCAAATAATTGTTTGTGCCGTTCAAAAATCCGTTTAAACATGGAAACTTTCTGCCATTTCTCTTTACTGCGAACCATGGAATCTGATGCTACGCGATACGAAAAAAGGATTTGAGGGATTTGATATACTTCGCGGCCTTGCTCTATCAGGGAAAGCCAGAAGTCATAATCTTCCCAGCCATAAATCATTCCGGAATCATAGCCACCGACATCTTTCCAGTCTGATTTCCGAAACATGGCTGAGCAAAAAATCACATTATCGAGAAGCATTTCCGAAAGCGAATATGGAGGCAATAGCCATTCAGTGTCTACTGCACCAAAGAGTTTGGCACGACAATAGACGATACCAACATTTTCCCTTTGCTCAAGAACACAGACGGCTTCTTTAAGGTATTCGAGCTCAATAAGGTCATCAGCATCTAAAGGCAGTATATACTTGCCAACAGCTACCGCTATCCCATTGTTTCTCGCCGCCGCTAACCCTTTATTTTCAGTATGAAGAACACGAACATTGGGAAAATTTAAGTTTGACAGGAGATCAGCGGTATATTGATCACTTGAGCCATCATTTACAATGACAACTTCAAAATCTGGATAAGTTTGCTTTAATGCAGAAGCCAATGCTTCTTCAACATAATTTCCCTGATTATAGCAGGGTATAATAATACTTACCTTACACATAAGGACATAAGGGAACAATACGTTTAATCCATTGCACACCAGAACGAAATGGAGCAGTAAGGCGCCATGATCCACTTTGACTATGGTTGACACATTTTTCTGAGTATGACAATAACAGGGTGTTACGTGTGTTAACCATATCAGTACCAAACACTTTTAAAAAACCCGGCATAAATGGAACTCTTTCAAGTATTTAATTACTGGGGGGCTAACATTTCTACTAAATCCAAAATTAACTTTAAGCAAAACAAGCAACCATACTGACGTAGCCAAGAGAATAATTCCACCGGTAACAAAAAAGCTATTATTCATTGCCAAAAGTTCTGGCCATTTCCACAAAAAATAATTATGCCCTAAATAAATGACATAAGAGTTTCTTCCAATTGTACAGATGACATCCATCCCTTTCAACGAAGATATTTTTTTCAGGGTTAAGAGAGTCAAAACAAAAACAACGCAACCTATTGTTGCTTTCAGTAAATCGTATGCATCAAAAAAACAATACACATAATTCAATAAAAGAAATAATGAATATATCCTCTTTCGATCTCTACAAATAAAAAGACCAAGTGAAAGACCAAGTGAAAATGAAGCGATATAATCAGAAAACAAAAAACGCTCATAAACCTGAAAGCACACCATCTGAAAAACAACTGTAGACAGGAGAAATACAAGGCATTGCCATACCCTTGTTTGTACCAACATCATCAAAAAAGACAACAGATAAACAACTAGTAAAACTGAAAAGAAATGAGATGCTGAATAAATTTCATTTTGGCTATTACAGAAAACCTGTACCCATAAAAGATTGCTGACAAGATCCTTACCTCCAATATCTTCATGAAAGACAAAAATACTGACAAGGTAATAAAAAAACATGGCAAACGCATATAACGGCCAGAGCTTAACGAGGCGTTTCACAAAAAAGCATACAGGTCTTTGAGGCGAATTTAAATATGTAAGGCTAACGCCAATTCCTGATACAATTAGAAATATTTCAACTCCTAGCTGACTCACCAATCTTTTTATAGGAACATACACTTCAGCAAATGGTAGAAACCCTGGAACACAATGCCCAAGCAGCACCAAAAAGATAGCAACCCCTTTAAGTTGCATTGTTTCTTCTTTAGAGAATGAAAGCAAATTTCACCCCCATTAAGCTAACAGTCGAATATACAATCTTTCATAATTAGCTGTCATTTGTTTGTCTGTGAATTGGTTTGTTATCCTCTTGCAACCTGCTATACCCATTTTAACAGCTAGTTTCGGGTTACTTAATAAACAATCCACATAACCTACCAACTGTCCTGAATCATTGCCAGAAACCAAGTATCCGGTTTTGCCATGTTTAACAAGTTCACAATTACCACCCATATCGGTTGCAATCACCGGCTTTTCAAGTGCCATATATTCCATGATCGCATTCGATAATCCCTCTCCTTGAGGGCTCAACAATATCCCGATATCGCATGCCTTAATAATTGATTCAGGGCTGTTACAATCGGTAACAAAACTTACAGACTGTAGTAAACCTAAAGAAGCCACCTGTTGTTTCAAAAGAGATATTCTTTCACCACGTCCAACGAGTACAAGTTGTAATGCTGGAAACTTAATATGTAGCTTCGGAAGAACTTCAATTAGTTGACTATGATTTTTCTTGGCTGTAAAGTTTCCTACCATACAAATACTAGGTTTTTCATCATAGCGACCAGAAACAACCTCGCTAAAGCGAGAAAGGTCAACACCATTGTAAATAACGCTCGAATTTTCCTGCTGATCTACACCAAATGCCTTTATTCCTGCATGAGAATTAGCGACAATCCAATCCGCAAAATGCATGCAAAAACGACTGATACGATCTCGCTTAGATAATCTATACCGTGCACTGCGTATGGATCCATTAATAGTGGGAATACCATTACAGCGTCCAGCAACAACACCTGCAAAATCGCTCACACAGCCAAAGGTATGAATAAGATCTATTTTATATTTTTTTACAAGACTAATCAAAGAAAATGCAAGTGTGAAATCATACTGAGATTTCTGAGAGATTGGTAAGGTCAGATCTGCATACGTTTTTGCATCTATCTCCCTCTCACCACCCTTTAATAAAACACCAAAAGCAGTTTCAATACTATTATACGAACGCAACCCCTTCAGCAATTCAACAATTTGCCTTTCTGTGCCTCCAGCTGCCATACCATCAGCAAGAATCAATATGCGTTTCATCCAAAACCCTTAAGCTGAATAAGGGTCATAAAGATACTATTCCCTCCAACGCTAACAGTATCGGCATGAACAATATTCCATTGAACGTTGTTTGTTAATGGTTCATTTTTTCCTACAATTAGAAGGAATTTGATTTTCCATCTTTCAAGAATCAATTGATATTTTTGAAAATTATCCGCAGCAATAAATGCAACTGTAGTATTTATTGAATCAGGGAATTTAGGACTAGATGTCATCAATGTTTCTATATTCAAGATGTCAAAACGACAAAATGAGTGATAATAAAGATATTTTCTAATTAAACAACTATCTTTTGAAGAACGCACACCATAACACCATCCACATGCTTCAGCCAGAGCCTCTACCATTAGCAACTCATCAGACATACCTACGTCCACACAAGTGGTTTGAGGCAAATCGATATCACAGACATTGAGAAAATCTTTCAATCTGATACCTGCACCACCTTTCTTGCTGTGTACAGAAGAGAGATCATTTGTTCGTTTGGCTGTATCAGTTAACAATTGCTTCCCAAAATATGTAGAAGATAGGACAAAATTTTGTATATCTACATAATACGTACCTGTTGAATCTGAACGGATATTATGCCTAAACTCAGGAGGCCGCAAATCACAATGCTCTTGAATAGATATTGTTTTCATTCCAAATCGTTTCAAAGCATTTTTGAACTGAATAATAAACTTTTCCCCTTCCCTGCCCGTCACAACTTCACCTTTAATAGGTTGCACTACATAGGCATATCGCCAACTACCATCTCCAGATTCAAGTCGAATAATATCATATACCTTAGGAGCAACTCCTTGCCCATTCAACAAATTACTTACAACAGCTTGTTCGAGCATACTTCCAACTGCATACATACTAAACCATGTTGATGCTGGTGCCAATTTATAGGACGTATAATAGGGCGTTTTATCGGAAGATAATTCAAGACTTTTGATTAGTTTCAATCCTATTGGATAAGGATAATGGGCAACAAGATTAGAATTAATTTTGTTTATATCTTCGACAGTTTCTATATAAAGACTATGCCTACCGGATTTATAGTTTATACCTGCTTCAGAAATATGAGCCTCCAAAGTCAATCCTGGATAATGTCCTAAATTCACATCAGAAAAAAACATTGAAATAGATTGGGGTGGGAAACTACGATAACTAGCAATTCTTCTAAAAACAAATCGCTTTAAAGCAAGATACATATAAAGCGTATAAATCACATAACGATCAAAAAAACGTAAGAAAGGCCAAAACACATCAGGAATGACTAATTTAAGATACCCTCTTAACCCAATTCTCATATCATTCTAGTAGCTTGTCTGAAAATAGCAATTTTTTATCAGATCGAGGCATTTGGAAAATTTTGCCACAGGCATATAGTTGACATTCCAAGGATAACATTTTACAAATAACGAAGAGTTGGGGAAAAAGGGCATTCTCGGTCAGCCTCCTAGCATACAAGCAATATATTGATTCAATTTTCATCATATTGCGTGGTGTTGACAATACTTTTGAAATAATAGTCACTCAAAGCAGTTTAACGAATAGTACTGTGTTCAATCACGAAACATGCACCCTTTGTTTTGTTTACCTGAATATTTTCGAACTTATTTGTTACTGTCTGAAATCGTTTAACTATATCCTGAATTTCCCTATCATCAATTCCTGGAAATTTCTGTTTGTCATAAATGTCAGCTTTTTGATAGGTGAGAAAAGCACCAGAAACATATTCTTTAATAATCCTTAACTTATCCTCAATTTTCTGATAATTTCGTAAAATTATTTTTGCTAAAACAGATTCACCCGTGGTGAAATCAATTTTTTTCAATCTTTCCACAATAAAATCTGAGGATAACATTTCATCAGTGTTACTGATATAGTTTGCAGCAATTTTTTGGATTCCTTCATTATGAATATAATTTTGTGAATGACCATTACTTAAAATATCCTCCATTAACGTCTGGAATTCCTTACTGGTATAGACACAAGAACTCATAGCATTAGGCAAATACGTTTCGTAAATTTCAGACAATACTGGCCGATAGGCGACAGATGGCACCCCTAACAAATATGCTTCTATACCAGTTGTGCAGTTTGAATGAATGACAACATCCGACGCAGCTATCCACTCGAGTACATTCCCACTCTTTAGAACCTTAACATTAGGTGCCGTTGCTGCAAGACTATGCCATCTTACTTCGTCCTCAGAAGGATGTGGTCGTATAATAATAGTATGATCTGAAAAGGTCTCACTTAGCCAAGGGATTACGTCTACAAAATGTTTAAAAAGCTCTTCTTGGAAAACGATCCAGTCATCAATAAATTCTTCATTAGTATGGGAAGAACTATTCATAAAGAGTCGGCGTGCCTCTTTTACACCTTTGAGATGATTATAAAAACCAAAATTAGTATTTACTAGAATAATTGGGCCATGCTCTTCATTCAACAGAGTTGCAGATTTGGCATAAAAACCCTTCAATTCAGGACGTAGCATATCAAATCGCGGATTTCCTGCCAACAGAACCTTATCCTTCTCCCCAGGTAACTTATCAATAATAATATCCTTTTGAAAATTTCCCCAAGCGAAAAAAAAGTCTACTAAATCAAATGCTTTTTGAGAAAAACGACTTTTCAGATATTGGTGTTCATGAATCACCAATCCTTCTTCATCCCAAGCCACAATCCTGTTCCCAAGTCGATGGAATCTTTCAAACCAGCGCTCTTTTGAGACAGCCACACTTTTATCCATATAAATCCCTGGAGGGAATGTGTGCAGTTGATTACGCAGAGCTTTCTGCCCTCCTATAATCACACGAAATCCTGCTTCAGCAGCGACTAAAGCAAAAAGGATCTTCCCGTGAAATTCACGCACTTTAATCTCAATGGGGAGATATATGTTTATTTTATCTGTGTTAATACTACTCATGCACCACCAACTTACACCCCATTTGCAAATATTTTTTTCTGGAATTCTATTATTTTTGCATCAAACCTAAATTTATCCATTGCCAAAATGGGAAACTATTATCTCTTCCATTTTCACGAAATGTTTTCCAGGCAGTACGAACTTTATCCTTTTCAAACCATTGCTCTCCCCACCCGTAAAGACCTTTCTCTATACAATCTTCAGCCCATGGTGCCAGTTCACGCTGTAACCATTCGCGTTGCGGGGTCTGTACTGGTCGCTTAGGAGCCTCACGCACATCATTTGGCAATAATTCTTTAGCAATTTCTCTAAGAAGCCATTTTCCTTTGCCATCAGCAATCTTCCACTCTTTAGGTTGTTGAAAACCTTTTTCAACCAGACGATGACATAAGAAGGGTTCACGTAATTCACAGGACTCCATCATGGATGCCCGATCATTAAACCTCAATGCACGAGGAATTTTCGAATAAAACATATCACGGTATTGCAGGTTACGAAGTTGATCCTTAAATAAATGTGGAACTTGCTTTGCAACAACACGATCTTTAAAATCACGATCTAAACAATCCGGAAGTGTTACAGATGTGGTGGATCCCTGAACTGGACCAGTATTCATAGAAATATTCTTATCCACTTGATAATAATCATACCCAGCTAATTGTTCGTCCATGCCTTGACCATCTAAAAGAACTTTTACTCCTTGTTGTCGAGCTTCCTTGAACAATTTCACGTATGCCAGGGTAGGGAAGCCACCAAATGGCTCATCCTGACTCGCTGACACATTTTCTGCAATAACTGGTATTTCCGATGGCTGGAGTAAACATGTAAATATAGGATAACTACTTCCCGCAAGTATCTTGTTAACCCATGGCAATTCATCGTAGTATGAGTCTCCTGTTATAAAGGTGAACACCTTTATATCTCCTGAATCCCCATGAATATTTTGAACCAAACGAAAAAGAACAGCAGAATCAAGGCCTCCACTTAAATTAATACCAACAGGAACATCCGACCTAAATCGTAACCGAACACTCTCTTCGAGCAAGGCGGTATAGTCTTTTTTTACCACCTCCAAGCTACTATTGTCGACGGAATCACCAACCCTCTCATAGAGATCATACCATCGTTTTATTTTCACATCTCCATTAGACCATGTCATTGAGCATCCAGGGAGCAGTTTCAAAACATTAGCCCAGAATGTCTGACTACTATGGTCATAAATACCGTTTGTTAAATAAGAAGCCCAAACTGATTCATTTGGGATTCGTGGAATACCTGCTGCATGCAGTGCTTTTATCTCACTCGCAACGTACAAAACAGAATCTTGAGATATCGCATAATAAAATGGCTTTACCCCAAAACGATCACGGGCAGCAAAAAGAGTTTTTGTTTTTGTGTCCCATATAATAAAAGCGAACATACCTATAAATCTATCCAGACACGCTTCCCCCCATTTGAGGTAGGCCGCCAAGAGAACTTCAGAGTCCGTTTTGCTGCGAAAATGATAGAAAGACCTCAATTCTTCACGTAACTCTAAATAATTATAAATTTCTCCATTATAAATGAGAACATACCGACCTGTCTCGTCACTTAAGGGCTGGTTACCTGCCTCTGTAAGATCAATAATACTCAATCTCCGATGGCCCAACCCAGCAATTCTTGTAGGATCTATAAACACTCCTTCAGCATCCGGCCCACGATGCTGAAGCGAATTAACCATTTTTGAAAGCTGGGACTCGTCCCAACCACTACCGAAGACACCTGCAATTCCGCACATAAGCCTATTCCCCAGTTAACCCGATAGTGCGAAAAAGTTTTTCAACCATGAACATCTCTGTTTTTTCCATCGATTCACTTGTACAACCGGCTATATGTGGCGTTATAAGCAAGTTTTCTTGTTTTTTTGAATAGGATAAAAGAGCATTCTCTCTAGTTTCCAAAATATGTTCATTACAGAGAACATCTAGAGCAGCACCAGCAAGTTTTCCATTTTTAAGAACATGTAGCAAAGCGCTTTCATCTACAAGCTCTCCACGGGAAGTGTTGATAAAATAAGATCCAGTCTTCATAAGGGAAAAGTATTCTTGGCCAAAGATATTAGTTGTTTTTTCTGTAAGATCTACATGCAATGAAACGATATCAGAATTCTGCAGCAAAAAGTCAAGTTCAACAAATGTCACATATGGCATACCCTGCACAGATTTCACGTTTGGATCTGTTGTCAAAATAGTGCAATTAAATGCGTTCAGATACTGAGCAACCAGCCTGCCAATTCGACCAAACCCCACAATGCCAACTGTTTTTTCATGCAGCTCACTACCCTTGTAAGGGTCTCTTTGCCAGAATCCATTCCGGACACTTGAAAAGGAAGCTGGGATATTTCTTAACAATGACAATATTAAAGCTAGAGTATGCTCTGATGAAGCTCTAATAGATCTTAAGAACTCTACCTCATTGCGTAATGAAAGGACTGAAATACCTTTTTGTACAGCAAAGTCGACATCAATATGATTCAACCCGGTTGTTGGGGTAACTATATATTTCAACTTCGGTGCAGCTTGGATTATCTTTTTAGTTATTTGATTTCTAAGTCGAATCCACAAAATATCCACGTCTAAGACAGCACTCAAAATCTCATCTTTGCCGAGGTCTTCAAGATAAACATCACCCAAATTGGACAATTGTTTCACAGCTGTGGAAGAGAAATCCAGACTTTCAGCTATTAAAATTTTTAATTTATCGTCCACTCTGCCCTCTTAGCATCTTTTCTGCCAACTTCCAGTCTTTTACTGTATCAATATTCAGACTTTTTTCAGGGACAACAGGACAACCAAGAACCTTTTGTCCATATAAACTGTTCTGCTCCATCAAAACATCTCTTTTTATAACATAGACAGATCCTTCACGTAGGTATGCAGGTTGCACATCTTGACGCCGTACACTGATCGTATCCTCCCCCATACAATAATGAAGCAGTCCATCATTGTTTTCAAAATACATAAAATAGGGATTATACTTTTCAGGAACAGGCAAAATGGTAACAACTGAATCTGCATCATTTTCAACAAACAACTTAAGGCATTTTTCAATCATCCCAGAATCACGAAATGGTGATGTAGGTTGCAATAGACAAATTGCGTCAATGGGGCTTTCCGTCGTTTCTAAGGTACGGATCGCATGTTGAATAACAGGAAGCGTCGGACTTCTATCCAACGCCAACTCGGGAGGCCTTAAAAAAGGAACATCCAATCCACATTCCGCACCAACTCGTGCAATCTCCTTGTCTTCAGTCGACAATATCACTCTATACAGACCAGGAGAACTTAGTGCAACCTTAGCAGTATACCAAAGCAGAGGCTTCCCATCTAACAACTTAATATTCTTACGAGGCACCCCTTTTGATCCACCTCTAGCTGGAATTAACCCAAGAATATTCATCAATAACTCAATCTTTTTTCAATGCTCAAGTTTTCTCTATAGAGTGCATTCGCAATATTCTGACCAGCATTACCATCACCATATGTTTTTTCACACTCGTAGAGTCCGTGACATGACTGAGTATCTATTGCCTGAGTAATCTCCTGGCAATCATAGCCTACATCAGCAATGTTTTTTCCCCGCTCCCTGCCCTGCTGACGAGGCCCAATATTAACAACGGGAATCCCTAAGTATGAACTTTCACGAACACCGACACTTGAATTTCCTACTAAACATTTAGAATTGTATATCAATCGTAAAAAGTCGAGGGGAGCCATATTCTTAAAAAAATGAATGTGATCAGACCGCTCCTCTTCTCTAAACCTACGAATACTTTTAGACGTTCCATCAGAACCTGCATCCACGTTTGGCCAGAACCACAATGTTGGAATTCCAATATCCTTGATAGCATATAACGTTTCTCTTATTTGTCTGCCAGCATCATCATATTCTGTTGTCACAGGGTGTTGCATAACAACAAGATACCCGGAAGATATGTCTACAATGTTGCCAACACCGGCATATTTCTCCAATGGGTTGAAGTCTAAATCGGAGTTTGATAAAATTTGTTTTGCTAAATCTATTGATGGACACCCTGTAACTATAACCTTGTCGGCATCTTCACCCATACGCACAACTCTCTCATAAGACTTTTTAGTTGCAACAAGATGTAAATCTGCAAGCTTTGTTATGGAATGCCGCACTTTCTCATCAATTGATCCAGTAACTTCCCCTCCTTGGATATGAACTAATGGAATATTGAGGTAAGCTGCAGCTACAGCAGTAGCCAATGTTTCATAACGGTCTGCAACTGTCACAACCATATCAGGTTGAAGATTATCGAAAACTGTCGCCAATTCCATCAATCCAAGACCTGTTGTCTTTGCCATGGAGACAGGACTTTCCCCCTCCAGAACCATATAAACTTTACGGTCTATTTCAAACCCATCCTTAAGAATTTCATTTACAACCATCCCATATCTATCCAGGAGAGCAGAAGCAGCAACTACCAATTGTAATTGAAGGTTTTTATGCTCACGAATTGCTATCAACGCAGTTTTAATTCTGCTGTAGCTTGGCCGTGCTGTAATAACAACACATACTTTTCGTTTCATTTTCTCTCCCAATTAATATCTTTTTCTACAATTATCCTGTCTTTTGGGATATCATTGTACAAACTACAACCAATCAGGTCGAATAGTTTTTCAGCAGGAATGCCAATTCCCGGTTTTTTAACAGTTAAGTGTCTGCGTTGTAAAATCGTTCCCACCTGCAAATCAACAGCAGCAACGACACTTTTAGTAAATAGATCTCTCATCGGTTCCAAATCTTCTGCCAGTTTTTCTTTATCAACTGGATTTTTCAGCATTTTCTCAATAAAACGAACTCCCTCAACAAGACTTCCCAGTTCATCAATTGTCACAGAAGAAGGCACATCAGGGCCAAACATATGCCTGCTGAATGTTACATGTATTTCAAGCAACTCAGCCCCAAGAGTTGTCGCTGAAAGAGATGGATATATTGTACCTGAATGATCTGACAAGCCAACAGGACAGCCATATCTTTCTCGAAAAAAATCGATCATATTCAGTCCAATTTTTTCAGGTGGGCAAGGATAATAAGAGCTGCACTGAAAAACAGCAAATGGAATGGAACTCTCCTGCAAAACACTTGTAGCCCGATCTACTTCCACAATCGAACTCATCCCTGAAGACAAAAGAACAGGTAACCCAGTCTCACATATTCGATCCAGCAGGATACCATTCCCAACTTCTCCAGAAGCAATCTTCCATGCACTAACACCAATTTCACTTAACAAATCAACGGCTTCCACAGAAAATGGAGAGCTCAAAAAAGTAATGCCTCTTTCCTCTGCATGTTGAAAAAGCCCCAGCCATTGTGCAGTAGTAAACTCCATTCGTTGCCAATATTCGTATCTAGTCTTATCTTGTTTGCTAAATTTCACACGCCAGGGTTCACCATAAGTGCTCTCAGCTGAAGCGATATGAGTTTGAAACTTAATTGCATCAACGCCGGCATCAGCTACAGCATCAATAAATGCATGAGCAGTACCTAGACTTCCATCATGTGCCTGAGCTACTTCTGCAATAATAAAAACACGTTGACCAGCACCCACTTCCTTGTTTTTGATTGTCAGCTGTTTCATTGTCATGGTTTTTTTCATTGTAATACAAAGACTTTAGTGGACATAGTTGCTCGAGCTACGTGGAATTAAAACATCACGGATAACTCACCAATTTCACATCAATAAACAATATATTTCTTTGGGGTATTGAACAATAGTTATGAAGAAACTCTTACGTTGTTCCACCACTCAGTTGCATCACAAATACTCATCATAGGCATTCATCAATGGGTAGAACTGTTTTCGACTCTTGTTATACAAGTTTCTCACACTGAATTCACAGTCACAATCCATTTGTGAAACATACGCACGAAGAAAAATATATACTTCTCGTACATTAGGCATATCAATATAAAGAACAAATCTAACAAGAATATTAGCCAATATTTTACTTACCTGTTCAAGAGTAGGATTCTCACCGGATAATCTTCCTCGCTCCCTGTCAATCACAACTAATTTGAATATTGTAGAACGGTCGTCATCAGCAACCGTACAGATAATATCTGTAACCCTAACAATTGACGAAAGAAGCCCCTTAGAATGCAGTTCTCCAACCAATCTGCCATAAGCTTTTATTAATTGAATTCTTTGCTGACTATTACTATTTTTTACAAGATCAACAAATTCCAGGCCTTTTACTTCCTCTTGAATGAGTAACCCTCGTACGGGAAAACAAAGAAACTTTATCTCTCCCCAAGCTACAGCACGTACAATATCCACTTTCTGTGATTCATAAAAATTAATGAGGTCTAACTCATGCCTTGTTGACAATTTCATTAATTTACCAAATCTTAAAATATACTTAACAGTATCTATAAACGTCACATGCTGTTTTTTCAGATAAAACCCAATCTCTTCTTCACCTCTGATTAAGGAAAAAAATTTGACACTTTTTCTCCGTTCACCTCGAACTAATGTCCCAAAATCACAGTTGTAAATGACAGGAAATTGATCAATTTCCTTATCTCTAAACACTGACAGGAAATCTTTATGTATCCATAATTTAGAAGTGACAAAAAGCATGTTTTCTCGATTAACTTTTGTGACGCCCTAAGGCCATTTCAAAATATTTAAAGTAATTTGCCAATTCTTGTCGTCCATCACGTTGCAAACAAAAAAACATCAAATAAGTAATGAATCCAACAGAAGTAATCATTAAAAGCATCAGTATATCACTTAAGTCAATGAACGTAATCTTTAGGACATAACAAAGGCCACCAGCAAACAAACTCGCGAACAATGCTCTCCCAACTGCACGATTAAAATCTGTCACTTTGAATGTTGTATCACGCAAACAATAAAACAATGATGGGTATAACAACAAATAATTAATTAGCGTAAATGCAATAGCGACACCAAACCCTCCCCATGGCAATCCAACACAAATTGAGGCCATAGTAAGAATTGAATTCACAATCCCCCATCGACGTAATTTAGTACTCGCACCAGTCGTTACCAAGACTGTATTTCTAATTGTTACAACTGATTGTATTAGTGACAGCACTGCAAAAACCTGAAATATTATTATTGCATCTACCCATTGAGGTCCCATAACGACGACTACAACATTGTCTGCACAAATGAACATTAATACAGCGATTGGCATAGCAATAAAGGCCAATATTGACAAATAATTAGAACAGTATTTTTTATATCGTACAGGATTGTGCTGAAGATGGCTTAAAGCTGCTATAGCAATAGTATCAAGTGGTGCGCAAATATTCCGGTTAATTAATGACAGCAAATGATATGCCCTACTGTAAAATCCCAAGGAATCACTTCCAAAAAATCGTCCGATCAGAGCATTATCCAAATTTTTTGAAAAATATTCACACGTCGTAAACACCGCATAATTGGTACCGAACTTAATCATCGATTTGACTTCCTCGCTCCATTTAAATGGACCTGGAACCCATAAAGTCACTATCCACAACCCAATGACTTTGCTAACTGACGTAACAAGAACACTATAAACCAGAGCCCAATAAGAAAACCCCATATACGCGAAACCGACTGCACTCATTACTCCCATGCCTGTAGATATAATCCTAACCAGCGACAACGCTTTAAACCGCATTTGTCTCATAATCAGCGCATTGTGTTGAATAGTCAATCCTTTAACGAAAAAATTAAGCGCAAGCACAATCATAACAAGCTTTAACTCTGGTACCTTATAAAACCATACCGCCACTGGAGCCAATGCCATCACAAGAACCATAAACACGATGCCCAAGGCAAAATTAATCCAAAAACAGGCGCTTAACTGTTCGTAAGTGATATTTTTCTGTTGGATGGTAGCAATTGACAATCCAAAGCTACTGTATATTTTCGCAAAACCAATAAAAACTGCAACCATGGCAACAATACCAAAATCATTAGGAGTCAACAAACGTGCCAAAATCATAGTTGAACCAATCTGCATAAAAAACTGAATTAATTTTGTCAGTAGATTAACGGCACCTCCCTGAATCGATTTTTTTTTTACATCTCTACCAAAATGTTTTGAATCAAGAAATTCAGACATGCGCTAGTTACAAATCCTATGATAAAGTTCAACATATCTTGAGGAGATCGTTTCAAATGAAAACTGTGCCAACATATGTTGTCTGGCATTCTCCCCTATGCTTAACGACTGCTCTTTCATAGAAAAGACGCCAAGACATTTCTCGGCTAAACTGGCACTGTTTTCCGCCTCAAAAAGAAGGCCATTCACTCCATCTGTAATTAAATCCTCAACACCTCCAACCAAGGAAGCAACACAAGCTAATTTAGATGCCATAGCTTCCATTAAAGCATTTGGGAATCCTTCTTTACGTGAAGGAAACACAAAACAGTCCGCAATTGACAAGAAAATCTCAGGCGTATCTGTTTCCCCAACAAATATTACATGGCTAATTTTTTCAGCAAGTACTCGCTCTTTTATTTCATCTTCAACAGAATCCTGTTGACCGATACCGCTACCAATGACAAGGAGATATGCATCCGGAATATTTTGTAAAATGCTTGGCCACGCTTCGATTAGGATGTCCAATCCTTTCCTAAAAACAAGCCTGCTTGAGAATACTACCACAGGAGAATTCTGCTCAACTCCATATTCTTTCTTTAACCTGAGACGTTGCTCAGATGTCCCGGAAATAAACCGGTTACAATCAACACCATTAGTAATAGTAACTACTTTCTGCAAAGAAGTGCCCGCCTTCAACAATTCTTCATCAATCTCTGCTGTCATACTAATGATAGCAGAGGATCGATTAAAGAAATAAATCAGCAAACGACCTGTAATGGTATTCAACAATTTAGGAATATGTCCAGCAGTCGCAATTTTTGCAACATTCTTTTTCCTGCACATTGCGGCTACAAACCAGCAGATGACCCCCATTTTAACAGCACCGTGAGAATGGTATACATCTGTTTTACGACTGGCTCTGAAAAGAAAAAGAAGTAGCATAACGATAAAAACTATCTTTGCAGAAAGTGATGCCCCGGGCATCCCGATTCTATGCACTAATACACCATCAACAAATTCCTTTTCCGCCAGATCATAATGCCAACGTCTTGTTACAATTTCAACCTTGCAACCTGCAGAAATCAAATGGGGACAAAGTTGACGTAACTGATTCTCGGCTCCCCCCCATATAGGAATGTACCTTTCTGTAACCATTAAAATATTCATAATTCTACTTTCTGGTCACATCAGAAAAGAAAAGCAACAATTCTTTACCTATTGTTTTAGGTTGAATCCTATTCAATATTTCTTGAGGATAGCAAACCGTAGTCCATCCAGAAGTTGTCAATAAAGATTGAATAGTATCTGCAAGTTTACGGGGATTACCTGGAGGCACTAAAAACACATTTTCCATATCATGGTGAAATAACTCTCTGATGGCAGGAGAATCGATGGTTACAACAGGTTTTCCTGCAGTAATTACCTGGTACAATTTATTGGGTATCACCCTTGATGCCTTACCTGAAACTCCAAATATACCAAGACAAATATCTGCGTCACGAATCCAATCAATCAATTCTTCGTATTGTACCCACTCAATCAATGTCACAGCAGGCAATGGACATTCGTCTAACATTGCCTGAATCTTAGCATCCTCCTGGCCCTGACCAATAATTAGCCATTTAACAGGTTTTTCTTTTAGGAGACGTGCCGCTTCGATGATTGTTCCTATACCATGCAGAGGAATAAACTGTCCATAAAACAATACTGAAAGTTGATCTGAGGTCGATAACGGTCGTAATGAACATCCAGCTACTTTCTTCCTGTTAAAGCATTCAGGTTCGCAGCCAACAAAGACAGACCCTATATCCTTATTTTTAAGATGAAATAATTGCCTCACATATTCACCGTGAGTCCTGGTATCCAAGAGTAATGCAGAAGCTGATCGAGCAGCAATCCATTCAAAACAATAAAGCATTTTACTCAGAGGATTGGCAGGAGAAAATATTTTCCTATCATTCACTACAGTATCATATAGCGATAGAAAGACATCCCAGACCACAGGTACACCACGTAATCTGGCAAAAAATGAAATTACAAGCACATCAAACAGTCCAAGATACCCGACAAAGACAAGATCATGGGGGGGGATTTTTAAATATTTGTAAATTAAGACAGGGTAAGCCACAATTAAACGTAGAAAAAGAATGAATTTGGGCCAAATACCTTTAACCTGGCTCTTATCTTCCACACCTTCCCAGATATCCTTATGACATTCATAAACTACAGCATGATTTTCACGGAGACCACGTAGTAAAATTCTGTTCCTGGGTTTTCCAAGGTCATACGTACCCCAGTAAACTACCCTCAATGGCGTTTTCATAGACTACCGAGACTTACCTGTATTCCTTTTTTTTCAATCTGTATTGGACATCTTCCAGTAGCCTTCTGTTTACAGATTGTAAATCAGACAAAAAAGCGACCAAGATAACCTGGAACCCTGTTCCAATCAGAATAGAAGTAAGAATTAAAGATTGAATATGTCCTTCTCCTGACCCGGATAAGTAAAATCCAAGAAATCGTATACCCAATAGAACCCCGGCAAGCAGTATGCTAAAACCGATGGTCATGAAAAATCTAAATGGTTTATAAACCACAAGAATTCTGACAATTGTTACTACTGATTTACGGATGTAGGAGGGTATACTACTCATCAGCCTGGACGGTCGAAGATATGGGTTGGTACGTATTGGAACTGAAACAACAGCCATATTTTTCTGCCCGGCCTGAATAATGGTTTCAAGAGTATAGGTGTATTCATTAAAAACATTTAAACGCATGGCAGCATCACGACTTATCGCTCTAAATCCACTGGTGACATCTTCTACTTTTGTGTTACTGACCATCCGAACTACTTTACTTCCAAGTTTCTGAAGATTTTTTTTCATAAAACTAAAATGCTCTATCCCGTCAATTGGTCTTGCCCCCACTACGAGCTCAGCTTTTCCACATAAAATAGGATTAACAAGTAAAGGAATATCGTCAGCCTTATATTGATTATCGGCATCAGTATTCACTATAACATCTGCCCCAAGCTCTAAGCAGGCCTGTAACCCAGCCATATATCCTTTGGCAAGACCTTTGTTCTTTTTGAAATGAACAAAATGATCGACACCATGTTTCCTTGCAACTTCGACTGTTCTATCTTTACATCCATCATCTATTACAAGCCATTCCACAACATCAAAACCTTCAACTTCTCGTGGAAGATCTGCCAATGCAAGTGGCAATGTTTCTTCTTCATTGAAACAGGGAATTTGAATAATCAGTTTTTTCATATGATTTCTTTAACAGGGCAGCCAATAATAATAGATTTTTTTCTAACCGTAAGGTCAAGAGAGATTACAAAAAACAGGTACATACCGCCGAGATAAAGAAAATACAAATAACGCCACCTAGGCCAAACAACAAAAAACATTCCACCAGCCTGAATCAAAAAAAAGAATGAATAAAGGGCCGAAATAGGGAACCATTTATATAGCCCAAAGGCAACCATCAGTGCTATCAAGCCAAATGTACTATTCCAGTGTATAAAACGACCACCAGTAACCCCCTGAAAACTTCTGGTCTTTAGTGCCAAATTTTTATAGTGGGCAAGAGTATTGCTCTTGGCACTAACAATCCATTCTGCCGGAACCTCATCAACACTAAACCAACGTTGGGGGGGGGTATGCATATCGTTATACCATGTCGTTGCTTTTGGAGATGCGCCTAATGTGGCAACGAATTTTTCCACACGCTTAGAAAGGTAATTCTCAACATAGTACTCCTGGTCGTTATCAGAAATCTCTGATATCTGTTGCAAATTTCTATCAATAACAACCTTAGCAAAATCATTTTTATGAGGTTTATCATATAAAATATATCCTGGTAAAACCTGATACACCATTAACAACATAAACCCACTGAGAACAATAAACCCGGCTAACCATCTTCGACTTACTGTAGAACAAAAAAACAACAGCAGAGGAATAATTGGCAAATAAATCAATCCATTATGTCTGAAAGTACACAGAAACACGAAAGCAACACTCAACAACATCAACTGTACTTTAGAAAGCCTATACAATTGGCCACATCTTTTCTTATAATAACAAACCGTTAAAAACAGAGCCCAAAACAGCACCAACGTATTGTATGGAATGTCCTTCCAGAGAGTAATATTAAATAAATTTATTGGGATAGACAAAAAAGTCAGCGAATATATCGGAAGAATCACATACCAGCGAACGCCATTACGAAAAATAAAAAATAACCACCAGGCAACAACAGCATGAAAACTCAGCAATTGAAACAACACAGCGCTCAAAGGTGAATCATAAATATTGTGCAGACCCAACATGTACAATGTGTACAGATATGGATGATGATTAGTTATTTTCAGAGTATTCAGCTCAACATTCACATGTACAGAATCAGGCGTCATACACCCAGGCCACTCAGCTAAAAGCCATAACATGTTTGACACTATTCCAGACAAAAAAACCAGCCAGAAAAGCCACCTTCCTTTATTGATGAAGATCGTTTTCAGCAGATGCTTAGTATTTTTCACATCTGAAACCAGAGGGAGCGACAACAAATAATGAAGGAACAGAGCGATAAAAGCCGCAGTGAAAAGTTGAACAGACAAAAGAAGTCGTGAGAACCTGGTCTGTGCGACATTGCTAAGATCGGTAAACAAAAACTCTGCATCTGATGATATAGCAGGGTTGAGGTGGTGTGTGTTTCCATTCACATCAATGACATCCATTGATGTAATATTGATTAATTCCTTCTCAACCTGAGACTGTTTAAACTTCAAACCTACTATTTTACGATGAGGTAATTCAAGGCTCTCCTTAAACCTTCCCCGATAGGGATCCAGTATGTAATTTATGCTTCCGGCTGAAGATTGATAAAAGCTAAACCAGCTCACATCCCATCGTACATTTCTTCCATAAGCATCATACAATTGAGTTTCGCCTGTGTTACTGGTTATCTGGGCAATCCCCGAATCGGGCGTTTTGAAAAACTTAACAGTATAAGTACTTGAGGAATTTTCAAAAACTATTTTAGATCCGGGATATAGTGCCAGCTGCCGCCCCCTGTGATCTTTTTTTATTTCAATCCAATGCCCCCAGTGATGACGACCTTCTATAACAAAATCAGGATTTTGATAGTCATGTTCTGTAATGACCAACCAAACCATTTCCCCCCTGGCATTAATGTTTTTTTGACCTGACGCCTCAATCGTTATATTACCAAGATTTTTATCACCAATAGTGTTATCCGCTGACAACAGAAGTTCAATCGAGTTTTGCTCAAGAAAGCCATTGCCATAATCCCAATATAAGGTTCCATGAACATCTCTGGGTAAATCCCCTTGAAAAGCAACCGATAATCCGGGATTAAAATGATACGACAGAACAAAATAGCTCAGTAGAACCAGGAATGCTGCTAGGCTTATTGTTGATGATTTACTAAAAATATTCATTTAGAAAAACGTAACATTCTTTGAAGTTTCTTTTTTGCCTTTTCTACACATGATAAATTCTTCAGCCTCTCATCTTCCAATAATAGGCTTACTTTATGGAGTTCCACTTCTTTCTCGGCAAGTGCTTCTTTATAATGATCATGCATAAATATTTTGTTGCTTAAATATTTGTAAGAAAGGAATACATCGGAGTTCAGGTTCGTATTTTTAACTAATGTAATTATCCCATCTTTAAATGTGTCATCCTGAAGCAACTGTAGTAATTCCCTATCATCAGCAACCAAACCTTCTTGCAAATACGAAAGAAATAATGACACAGCCACAGCAACATAACTTTCATTTCTTACGAGTAAACTTAGATATATATTATTAAACTCTTCAACAGAAGGATTATTTTGGGAGATACGATAAAGGTAGCAGGAAAAATTATACGAATCCTCAAAAAGATGATTCCAGACAGCACTTTCCAGGAGCGTATTTGAATCATGTACTCTGTAATCGACCAACACTTCATCAAGCCAGATATAATCAAACTTTGTACTGTAGCGTAAAATCCAATTCCAGTCATGGGTGTAGCGAAGACCGTAGAATTCCCCAACACATTCAAATGCTTTCCGACTGAAAAAAAAGTTCGATGTTGTGAAGGCTGGATTTGCGACAAGAAACACATTCCCGGTAACTCCTCTACATTCAGTGCAAAGTTCGCGATAATGATCAAACCGCCACCCACGGTATTGACTGGAACTGGCATCTATCATTTCAACGTTAGAAAAACAGAAATGAATTTCAGAATGCTGAAGAACCTGAAGTATTCTCCTAAACCGATCAAAAGAATACCTGTCATCGGAATTCAATATCGTAAGGAACTCACCAGTAGCAACACTAAGTCCACGGTTAATAGCATTATGAGCCCCCTTGTTCGACTGTTCGATTATTATAATACGTTCATCAGAGTAACTCTTAATAACCTCTAGCGAGTTGTCCACAGATCCATCATCGACAACAATCAATTCTAAATTAGTATGACTCTGTTGCAAAACGCTTTCGATTGCTTCGCCGATAAAAGAAGCATGATTATAGGAAGGAAGTATGACAGATACTAATGGAGACATAGCGTACGTTACATACCAACGCGTAAAAAGCTGGCAATTTTTTTTAATGAGCGTTTAACAGGATTCTCAGAAAGAACTCGCAATGCGCTGCACACTCCCTCTTCAAAAAGTTCAATTTTCAACTCAATCCTATCACCAGAAATGATAAATGTACCGGGAAAATGAATCTGTGGATCTTCACCGTAAGCGAAGATTTTTAGTGTCTTTTTGTTTTCAATTTGCTGGCACGTACCATGCAGTTGAAGTGTTTCAAAACCTGTCTGAGAGTCCCAGCATTCCAATACGTTACCGGTGGTTACATTAAGCAGTCGTAACGACCTGATGGTTACCACCCCAATACGTACCGATGGATCTAGACGAATAGTCACAGGACGTTTATCATCGGGCAAGATTACAGAACAGACACGCCACCCACTATCATGGTAAGAATCCCACAGTATTGCCTCATTTCCATAACCTTCTCCGTAATGATAGTACACCTGAACAAAGTTTTGATGTTCGCTGCATATTCCGCATTTACTCTCACGATCATGCTGACGATCATATTCTCGTGATTTGAAAAAATTATCTCTGGCGGTACCGGCTTTAGCTGTATATCGAGCAATAGTTTCTTGACAAATCGTAGTAGTTACAGCGATATGCTTTATTTGTTTAGAAAATAGTGTCGCCTGCTCCTGCCAATCCGGCCAATCACTGGCAGTTCTTAAAGCTTCATGACACAGTGAACCGAGAAGTGTGGTATCAGTTTTTAACCGATTTATCCACTCAACAACAGCGGCCTCATCATCTTTTTCAATGACTACGGCATTTTCTTTATGCTTAATATATTCATCGTGACCAGTTACATCGTAGACAATTGCAGTACCACCACAATGAAACATTTCAAGCGGAGGACCAAACATTCCTTCAACATAACTTAATTTCACCAAAACGTCACAGGATCTGTAAATCTCCGGTGTTTTCTCAATTGCAACTCTTGAAAAACATTTATCCACCCCAGGATATTCTGAGATTTCAGTTGATGTCAAAAGCCATATTTCATCGGCATCAGATTGCAAACACAGCTCTATAGTCTTCTCAACATTTTTGAAAAACACATTGAGTGGTCCTTCAACCAGAACCCTCAATCTGCCTGTTTCTTTTTTAGCGAGGCGCTTTCCCTCCCTGCTATAAATGTCCTTCCTAATTCCATTCCGAACCAAGGCAGTATTTCGACCGAATTCATTACTTAAATAATCACAAATCCACTGTGCTTCCGTTATTACAGGTAAGGGAAAGGTGTATGTGTCCTCACACCATCCTCTTAATACATTTATATCACGGTTAAGCAGGTTATCCTTTTTTTGATGAGGGAAGAAACGAGACTCTATGGATTGAACAAAGTAGCAGTAGGACATAGCCTTCAATTGTTCTAACAGATAAACTGATTGCCACCATGTCGCCAACACAATGTCAAAAGAAACCGACCTGGCTTCGTCAAAAATTATCCAATTGACACTACCAGCCGCCTTATGCCAAAACAGTTGTTTGTTATCTACAGGAGTGAGAGTAATAAGAAAGACATCATCACCCTGTTTTTGCAGACGACTCGCGTACTCCAATATAACATTGGTCCCTCCGGAAATTCCAGATGACCCTAAAAGGAAAGCAATGCGCACCACAACCTCCTGAGACCAAATATACGTTTATAACGTTTCCACCCGTCAACAATCCTATACGGTCCAATACCAAGATGGCACAAAATTACTGGTGGCCAAAACCCAATTTCTAATAATAGCGGATCAGTAACAACTGCTTTTAAGTTAAATATTTTTTGTATTACAGACAACTTTTCCCCTGCATTAAACGTTGTAAACTCAAAGACTCCAAAATTTTCTAAATGATAAAGCGATTCAAAAAAGTCTACCTCTGTCTTTTTAGGAAGAAAAACCATTCTGGCATGTTGAGCAGCAAACCAGTCCACAGGTGGTATCTGTTGAAAATTACAAAGAAAGCTCTTTCCAATCAGATAAAACGAATTTTCTAAACATTTTTGAACAGGTTCAATAACATTTGAATACAATTCTGCTTCTTCAGGAGCCTCTGAAACTGCAACATGGATATCTGCATATTTACCATAAAAACACCCACAATCTCTTTTATTCACCTCATCATGAGAAAGGAAATAGCCTTCAGCGCTACCATGAGACGCACCAAGCATTATCTCAAACAAGGAACGATTATTATTGTACACAGGGAAAAATTGTTCTTGTGTTGATAAATCTGAAAAAAGAATCCCTTTCTTTTTAAGCGAAGGTGACAAGTTTTCCCCCCCCAGAAGCCCAATGTAGTACCCAGAAATTTTAATATGTTTGCCAAGTATGCTAGAAATATTATCCTGCATAGATCCCTTCCAGCCAACATCTACCAAATATAACCCATCCGTACTAAGGTCAACACCAAATGACCTTATATAACTCTTGAAATTTTCTCGTTGTCCTACTCGTATGCGTTCATATAATTCCAGAAACAATGGACTTTTACGAAGTGTCTTATATTCTACACTCTGGGAAAAATCATGTAGCCTGGTGGTGAAATTAATATTAATACCATCGCATATATGTTGACTCTGAACTTCTGTAAAATTTAGGCTTAAAAGAAAATCTCTTGGAGAAATCTCCTTATATTGTGAAAAAAGTTTGGCAAATTCCTCATCTTCAATAGGTGCCAAAGATGCAATATATGTAGATTTTCGAGAAGCGAGCAAATAATGGGAACATATTATTTGCTGCCCAAAAAATTGTTTCTGGTAGCTATCAAAAAGCTTCTTTAAGAACTCCCCCTCACGAGACAAGAAAAAGACATCATTTATGTGCTCATGACGAAGCTGATCAAATAGTTTTTTAGTGAAATACCATAACGTTAATGACATCTCAGGAAATTGCTCCAATTTTTCAGACCTTATGGTTTCCAGGAGAACATGTTGAATATTGAAGGGCTTAAGTTGCTTTACCTCCCACTGCTTATAACGCACCTGATAACTCTTTCGGTCCAGCAATAAAGACTTTATCCCAACCTGTTCGGCCATATTTTGATCGGCATGGGGATTATCACCAATCATTAACATACGTTTTTTGTCTATTTTTTGATTTTTAACTATTAAATCATATAAACGACCAGAACCTTTGGTGCGTAAATAATCACAAGAAATAAATATGTTATCAAAGTATTTATTAAGTCCATGATGACTAAGGAGTTCAGCAAATTCTGTTGCAGGAAGATAGAAGTCAGATATCAGCAGAGTCTTAACCTGCTTAGCCTTCAACCATTTGAGGATAGACAGCATATCCTCACATGGTTGTTGTACCTGTTTTTCTACTGCCAACTCAATACTCAACACTATTTTGATAAAATCATCTTTACGTACAAATGCGGTGTTGAGTATTTCTTTATCGAGTAGATAATCATAAAGATATTTCGCTAACTCTCCGAGGTGAAATTCCTGATCTTCTCCAGCGCTGAGATTTTCTGCGCATAGTTTACTTTCCAGATTATGGCGTTTTTCATACAGATCTATTCCGGAAATTTTGTTCTGTAGTAAGTTACTCAACTGCTCTGCAGCTATTTTCTTGGTGTACTCCGGCATCACCCTGCGGGTTACCAGAGTATCAAAAAAATCGAAACAAATTACAGGTTCTTCAACAGTACCAACGAATCCATGGATATTGTTCACAATTTCCTGCATATCACACATCATTCAAGACACCACTTTTTACAGATTCAAAAACACTTACGATACATTTTGAAATGCAGCAGGTTAACTCTGGCATAACCTTCCCTGACAACATTGATTTTATTCTTGTTAAAGAAGTATATCTATTATAGATTATTGTTTTTTGGAAATATTATGAGTAAAGGGTTGTAAAATTAAGAATTAACACCCTCTTCACAGAAAGTTAACAACTCCACACTATATCTTTTTTCACTGGATGATATACCATGACAGTAAAAGCAATTCACCGAAAAATTGTACTTTTTTTACCATTGTTGCTTCTTTGCACTACTACTTCTTGCAGTAGAGTGCCGCAGGCTACTTCCTATGCTTTTTCAACTCAACATAAGATGCAATCAGTTGATCACTGGAATATTCTAGCGCAGGATACTGCAAACCAACTCAATCAAAATTTAATTACAAAAATGCCGGATAACGTTTCTTGTGTTTATATAAAGCCAGTAGATTCAACCTTTGGGAAAGCGTTCGGAAATCTACTCAAATCTAATCTCCTTGAAATCAGCAGTGATCCATCTGAGCAGCAAACGCCTGTCTATACCATCGCAGACCACACCGATACAGGATGCATTCAGGTAGATTTTTCTACCCAGGTAATAAAACACCGAGAGGATCGAACGGGTCGATTATTTCCGGGAACATTGACTTTTCTTACCACGTCTATAGCTGTCATGAGAGACTTTGAATGGTACGCAATGCTCATTGGAGCTGGTATTGTTGGAGATATTATAGGTGGTACTGCCAACTCCACCCCTCACAATGAAGTGCTCATAACAACAAAAATAACCTCTGACAATAACCTTCTTTCTATGCGAACGGACATGTATTACATCAATGACGTCGACGCCTGGCATTACGAAAAACAGAAACCCATGTCTGCAAGACAATTTGAAATGGTAGGAAGTGATGCGAATGAACTATAGAAAACTGGCTACTGTTCTTCTCCTAACTTTGGTCATGTCTGGCTGTGTTAAATGGCAGGGTGCAATAGGTATAGATGCAAACTTACGAAAAGAAGTGTTTATGGCAGTTGATAATCTTATTCAAAACAACCAAACACAACTACCTGCCGAAACTACATTTTTAGTCGCAAGTCTGGTCAACATTAACTCTTTACAGCAATCCTCAACTTTTGGTCGTACTTTAGCAGAATACATAAACAGTCGACTTGTCTGGCATGGTTTCACAACCTCTGAGATCAAACTTCGCCAGACCCTTTACATTGAGGAAGAAAGCGGAGAGTTCCTCCTCTCAAGAAACATTAATGAGCTAAGTAGCAAATACAATGCTGAAGCTGTAGTTGTTGGATCCTACAGTATAGGTAAATATGTTGTGTATATTTCATTACGCCTTGTTGAGGCGAGTGGTAATAAAATCCTGTCTACTTCAGAGTTTGAAATACCACTGGGTGTAGAAGTTAACAAACTACTTCGAAATGATCGATTATTCTAATACGGTGTAAACTAGCTATCCGTAGAACTCGATATAATGTTTCCTGTCTGATGTCCGAAATATAGCAGTAGTGGTTTGTCTTCGATTTTGTCGATTTCATACTTGGCGTTAGGATTTAAGTATATTAGGAAGTCTTTTGGTTTCTTTTTGAAAAGAAATTCGTGAAGGTACTTATGTCGACTTACCGGCATCACCGGTTTTAGATTATAGCCAACACCTTTATAAAAACACCGGTAGCACCCTGAATTGAAACAATAATTAAATTGTGTAACTACCCATTGTTGATTAATTTCTCACCAAGAGAAAAAAACAACGGGTACTACAATGAATAAAGAAAAATATGAGCTTTAGCTACTGAAATTGCTATAGCAATTAAAACACCAGAAGACCCTAGTGCACTTTCTGCACAACTTACAAAAATCACAGTTGAAGCAGCTCTGAATGCAGAACTGGAACACCACTTGGACTATACCAGCCATGAGAGGAAGGGGCGGAATACTGGTAACAGTCGCAATGGTTATAGTTCTAAAACGCTTAAAGGTGATCATGGTACCATTTAGACCGAAACTCCTCGTGATCGGAACTCGAGTTTTGAACCTCAACTGTGATACTTGATTGTGACCTTGTGGCCGTGAGTCCAAGTTCTGTATACAGGGTTCTTAAGGAGGCAGGACTGATCAACAAGTGGAACCCAAAGCCCAATAAAAACGGTAAAGGCTTTGTACAGCCTTTACAACCGCATGCTCATTGGCATATTGATATTTCGCACCTGAACCTAATCGGCACATTTTTTCACATGTGCAGTATCCTTGTTAGTTCCGTCGCTCTATTATCCATTGGGAGATTCGGGAGAGTATGAAGGAGGCGGAGATTGAAACGATTATTCAGCTGGCCCGGGAAAAACACCCAGAAGCCACTCCGAGGATTATATCAGACAATGGCCCTCAGTTTATAGCCAAGGATTTTAAAGAATTTATCAAGATAGCAGGTATGGCGCATATTCGTACTGCACCGTATTATCCACTGAGTAACGGTAAGATTGACAGATATCATCGAACCATAAAACATGAATGTATTCGCACAGGTGTGCTTCTTTCTTTAAATGATGCCCGTATCATAGTAGATGATTTTGTAAAATACTACAACACAGTCCGCCTTCATAGCAGCATCGGGTATATTACCCCAGAAGACAAACTCCTGGGACGTGAAAAACAGCATAAATAAACTGATTAACGAATCAGGGTGTCATTAAACAATTGGATGGGAAAAATTCCAATTCCAAGAGAAGCAATACAATAATAATCTCAACAAGACTTGAGCGTATTCAATCACGCGATACCAGAGTTATGAATCTAGGCTGAGTTTCAGGATGTGTTCTGAATCAAGCAATTTTAATACTATGTTAGAGATACCAGAGTTCGCAATTAAAGATATCGTAGGAGGATTCCATACATGAATAACCAATTAAGACACCCGAGTGATGTTTCTGTTGATACACCTAAAGAGGCTGGCCAAGGTTTAACTGATCATTCCAATGTGATATGGAAATCGGATCGCATATTGATGGGTGATTTGGTATTTCGACTTGAGGGGGCAAAGGATAACAATTGGGAGCTTGGGGATGACTGTTTTCAGCTCCATAAGCCGAAGCGGATGATGGATCAATACGAAAACTTTTGGTCTCGCCGAAAAGATTTTGAGCACACTCACGTCTTAGAGCTTGGAATATTTGATGGCGGTAGCATTGCGTTTTGGTGTGAAATGTGGAATCCGAAGCGGTTCGTTGGAATCGATAACCAAGATCGTGAAGACAGCAAATATTTTCAACAATGGAAAACATCACGCAACCTCGATGATTGCGTCAGAACCTATTGGCGAACTGATCAAACGAATGAGATGAAATTGCATAACATTGTACATGAAGATCTCGAGGGACATTTGGATCTGGTTATAGATGACGCATCACATATGTATGAGCAGACAAAAAGGAGTTTTGAAATATTGTTTCCACTCCTTCGGCCTGGAGGCCTATATATAATAGAAGACTGGTCCTGGGGATGCTGGCCTTCCCTACCGTTAGACTTTTCGTTGCCCCATGGAACGGAATTACTTAGGTTAATAGCTGAATTGAGCGAAGCGACCGGTAGTATTGCTCGATCGTTGCCGGTTAAAGGAGTGACAGCTTCAATGTGGCCCCTTATCACAAAGATGGAGGTGTTTCCAGATTTCGTAGTTTTGGAGCGCGGGCCGGCTGATCCGCCACCAGAAGGGCTTTTACTCGATACCTATATCACTCGTCGACCCACTGATAATGCCGCAAAATTAGAACTTAAAACATCTGAAAACGAGCCAAACCCCGAAGGAGACTTTACGAGTATATCAAAAAAGTTCTTAAAAAAAATATCCTTAAAACTTGGATTTAAGTGATAAATTCATAGCCCATTAATTTTCTAACATTCACACCCGTCACTTTTTCAAATACCTCATAGGGTGGTGTTTTATACTTAGGGCATCTTTTTAGTTTTCTTAACCACTGTAACACCTCATGTGTGTTGACTATAATTTGACGTGATATAGGAACAGAAGTCGCAGGTTCCTTATTATAGATTTGTCAGACATTTTTTCCTGCAGTGAATGCACCAAAAAGACGGACAGACAAACGATCCCTGAATTGACAAACACGCAAACTCGCCTTTCACAAAAAAGACTTCCAAATCAGTCATAGCCAAATTTCGTGACAATAAAAACGTCAGAACAAAACAAAAATATTTGTTGTAAAAATAGATGTATAGTGTTCCCTAAGAAATCACCATCTGTTTTAGTCTTTTAGCTCACCATTAGATATTGAAGTCTCGAGTTCCGGGAGCATCATATTTAATTTCTTTGGTCACTGGGGGGGGATTTTCAGTACGCGAGAGTAATAGGGTCAATACGATTCATAGGAATAAAAACGTGGTCTGATCCCGATTTCTTTGCTATTGCTTGCTTAGATGGGCCATTTTGCCTATAAAATGGGCCTTCTAAGGATAAAAACAGGACTACTTTTGGTAACTTATCACGCCAAATCAACCTGTTGCCTTGGTCCGACCCCAAAACAGACAAAACAGCATAGGACAGGAGAGTAGCAAAGATAGTAAGATTTTATAAATTAAACGTGGTCTGTCCCTGATTTTTCACATGCCGGGCAAACAAAAAACCCCCTATGAGTAACTTCATAGGGGGTTTTGTACTTATCAATATCTTTTGACTGTACTTCTACACTACCGACTAAAAGGTAGAGAAGTTATTACCATCAAGAGATACAGTGTAAACCTGAATATCGATATCAGTGAATTCGCCAGTTGCTTCAACACGAAGCTTTCCGGTATAACCTGCACTCAGACCAGATGCATCATAGATTTCTTGAATAGTCATTTGGGCTGAACTTCCTTGAGCTGGAAGAGCATCAGAATAAGAAGCATCAACATCTGACAAAGTAAAAGAAGATGACGCGGTTCCATCATCTTGATAAACTGTAATATATACCACTCCTTCTATAGCAGAAGTATTAGAGATACGCACATAGTTGCTATACAAGCCACCTGGAGTTAAAGCAAAGTTAGCTATGGCAGTTTGACTATTTTTGGCAAGAGGTGTAAGAGAAACTGTGCCAGTTGACGAATCAGCATCATATCCAGTCAGAGCTGTACCTGTAAAGGTTACAGATACAGGAGAATTACTAATCGCTACTTCATTGAGAGCTGGTACAGTAAAAGTGACATCTGTTTCAGCCGAATAAGTACTAGCAATAGCAGTAGTATCTGTAGCAGTTATTCCATCGATTACAAAAGTACCAACTGTATCAGCAACTGAACCACCAGTTTGATCGAACGCAGACAGACCGTTTGTTGCAGTATAAGTAACAGCAAGATTACTAATGAGATCATCGGCATCAGTTGTAGCAGCACTAGCAGTAGCTGTCAGTCGTGGAGTATGTAATAATCCTACGGTACCAAGTACGGTAGTAAGATCTCCGATTGAATCATCAAAAAACGTGGTACTTTGCGCGACATCAATAAGATCATAGTCACCAGCGGAATCTTCAGGTACGACAGTCATAACAAGTGCGGGATCAAAACCAAGATAAGGAGCAGCGCTTATGGTCTTAATTGTGGTTGGACCAAAGTCGTCGGCAGTACTAACAGTAACATCAGCAGTAACATCAGCATGATTAAGGACATTAATAGCTGTAATCTGAACAACAAAATTTTCTGCTGCACCAAAACCAGCACCAGAATTACCACTAAAAGTGACTGTTGATGAATCTAGACCACCTTTAAAGACAACAAAAGGTTGAGAAGTAGGTTCGTCATCGATATCAGCAATACCCGTAGCAGAAGGAGCGGTAGCAAATGTTGCACCATTAGACAAGGTAACAGTTACACGGATATTGGTATTAGCAGGAATAATATTTGCATTCATCACAAAAGTCATGTCCTGAACACCACCAACATCATCTACTAAATCGATACTTGTAGCGATTGTTATTTCTTCTGCATATGAAAGCGCAGTAGGATTATCAAGATCAACAGCAGCTAAAGCACTTCCAGCACAACCAACAACCAGAGCAACAGCAGACACCATTGCAATTTTTCTATAACTCTTCTTCATTCCCATCTCTTACCTCCTAAGGTATATTTTGGGGATTAATTAATGATGGCCTTAATTTCGGTTAATCTCCACATTGCGTAGAAGGTAATGAATAAAACCATATGTTGAATTCATATCCGTGGCCATCGCTATAACTCATCAAAAAATTAGCATTATACATGAGTACTCTAATTAAATCATCTTTTTTTTCCTCCGCAGTGTTTTTTTTACAATAAAAACATTACTCTTAAAAGGTTTTCCCTGAGTAAAAAAATCCTACAAGGTAGCCGAAAAAAAACAGGATCAACAACAACACCATAGCTACCTGAATTCAAGTGATAAGTGCATAGCCCATTATTTTGTTAGTGTACCATTCTTTCTGTAAATTCAAATAAAGCTTGGCAGTAGCAGGCCACTGCTTATCCTTTCGGATTGCAATCATCACAAAACAATCAAAAGGAGAGAACAATGACCTGCCAAATAAAGAATACCCAATTTGACTTTGCAATGGAACTGTTGATTCAAAATGGCCTTGACGGTATTGCGGACAGTATCGCAATTATGATGAATTCCGCCATGCAGATAGAGCGATCCCGTTATTTACAGGCGGAACCATATGAACGAACAGG
>Ga0207996_1000062_pt1 | contig 95601 bp, 88 predicted proteins | sample AntAceMetag02UKG_FD_184773 | JGI IMG/M metagenome (GOLD analysis project Ga0207996, IMG submission 184773) | Saline lake microbial communities from Ace Lake, Antarctica - Antarctic Ace Lake Metagenome 02UKG (SPAdes) (version 2) | ecosystem: Environmental > Aquatic > Non-marine Saline and...
CCTTTTTAACAGTTGCCATGGGACTGACAACGATCGTGAGTCCCATGGTTGGCAATATAATGTAACAATCCCTGTAGTTGTCTTAAAAAATCAGAAAAAAAGCGTCTGAATAATTTGCTAATCAACAGTTGTAAGAAAGTATCTTTTGCTTGGAGGGTTATGTTACCAACTGTTTGGCGCTCTTTTCCTGTTGGGTTTAATGCAGAAAGTCGTCAATCGTAAGGAGGGTATTATCCTGTCGTGGCTCGAAAGGGAAGGGCAGTATACGTTTGGAATTTATCTTGTTCATCCTGCAATAATTATTATTTTGTTGCAATTCACACAAAACAACTTTCTTAGTTGGGTTACAATTGGTTGCTTGTTGCCGATAGCATGGTTGATTTCAAAAATATTGGTTATGAACTATATCAAGATTACGAATGACAGTCGTTTTTCTAGGTGCTGGTAGCAAAGGAGTTGTGGCGAACAAAATCCTTCTTCTAGGTTGACTAGGTATGGTTGATAATGTTATTATATGCAGAACAACAAACAACAACCATCAACCTGTGGAGAAGAAAAAATGTTACAATGTACGATTCAGAAAAAAGAATTATCAAAGGCGCTTCAATTTGTATCATCAAGCGTTGCAAAGGGTAAAGGTCTACAGAGCCTTTCCAATGTTGTCCTTACAAGCCACGAAAATGGTATCATTGTTAGTGGTAACAACTTAACATCTGCCTCAAAAAAATTCGTCCCTGGTGATGTGCAGGGTGAAGGTTCTATTGCGATTCCAGCTATGAAATCGTTTCAGGTCGTGAAAGAGATTGGTGAAAAGCATCTTTTATTGCAAACGGAAAAAAACCATTTACGCTTTATCGCTGGAAACTCGGAATCCAGTATAAATTTTCATCCGATTGCAGAAATACCTGATTTTCCTACGATCAAACCAAAAGATTTTATAGAAATTAATGCGTCACACCTGATGGATTCGTTGGGTATGACTTCTAATTCAGTTGGAACAGATGAAAATAATTTTGACCTCTCAACGCTGGCGTTCACGTCTTGTGAGGGGAGAATGGCAATAGCAGGTTGCAATGGAACACGGCTAACAGTCATGGATAGACTTATGGACGGTCTGCCGGAGATCACAAAACCTGCTCTCATTCCTGTTGAAGCGGTGAAAGCAATGCAAAAGTTTCTCGCTGGTCAGGAAAAAGTAATGTTCGGTTTAGATGATGAACAACTGGTGCTAAAAACCAAAACCTCTGTTTTAACTAACCGTTTGCACGTTGGCACTTATCCCGAGTACCAAGGTATTTTGAACTCGTTTCAAGTGACTAGCAAAATAACAATTCCGCAAAAAGAGTTTGTCAGTGCAATAAAGAGAAGCCTAATCTTTACCGATGAACACAACGCCATCCGGTTTCATCTGAAAAAAAATGAACTGTCTCTGTCATCGGCACATACCGATATGGGAACAGCGTCAGAAACCATTAGTACCGATTATGATGGAGAAGAACTTGTCCTCGGTTTAAACGCCAAATTGATTCTGGATGCTATAAGTGTTGTCCACCCCTCTGATACTGTAAAAATCTCACTTGGAGGCGAAAACAGTCCCATTGTGATTCGGTGTAATAAATGCTCTGAATATCTCTCCCTTATTATGCCGATGAAAATATAGTTTCCTGGTAACAATCCCTTTATTACTCTCCTCAAGCCCTGCTTACAGCGGGGCTTTTTTGTATCTCCGACATGGTGTTTTTGTGTTGACTCCGAGTGGTCGATAATGTTACTATATGTCTAACAACAAACAGCACATCAACCAGTAAACAGGAGAAAAAATGTCAATCCACAAATTTTTTGCATCACTATTAAAAAACGATAAGGATCGTCTGTTGCTTTCGTATCACTCCCATGATCTACAGGCAGAAACCGTGACAGCATCAGTTACCGTTTTCGACGAAAATAATGTGCCTAGATTTAAACCATTTGTGATTCGGGGAACATATGCAGAACTTGCATGTCAAAATAACGGTATGGGCGTACAAATTAGGCGTTATGAAACAGAAGTTCTCCAACGTACAAGCAACATTGCTCAGCTAGAGCGAGAGGCCAAAGAGTTGGAGGAAAGAAATAAAAAACTCAAAGAAAAGGCAAGTAAACCACCTAAGATTGATAAAAACCGCATGGCAGGGAGTGTTGACAGCGCAATCGTTGAACATCTTTGTGACACAGGCGTTACCAGTGACGAATTCAAAGAAAGTTTTGTCAAAGCGAATATGCAGACTTTGCTTCACTGTCTCACCCTGACAACTGATGGTCAAAAAGGAGTAGGGCGGTTCAAAAAAATGGCTTCGGAACTCAAGAAAATTACAGGGGTGTCCGCAGAGGATATGGGACTTTCCTATGACCTTCCTGAAAAGCCAAAATCCGAGAAAGGACTGCTTGACAGTGAAACATCTGTGGGGGAGCAGGGGCTTACATCTGATACTTCCGAAGCGAAGGGGGAAGCGGAAGTATCAACCGATACCGACGACGCTGAAAATTTCCTTCCTTCTGGAACAGACGCGGAAAATACTACCCATACAATGTTTTAAGGAGAATATAATGCTTGAAGTCAAAGGTTTACCACGCAGATTTGAGGTTGAAGTAAGAGGTGAAAAAGTTCTCCTTGATGATTTAAACCCGAAAGCTACGGCGGAAGAAGTGAAACGGTTATATTGTGACCAATATCCAGAACTTGCCTCTGCAACCATAACTGGCCCGATTATGACCCAAGACCATATTCTCTATAAACTCTCTCCCAAGGTAGGCACCAAGGGATGATGACAGTTAAAGAGTGGTTTGCTAATCGCTACACTTCCCTGACTGGTCAAACAGTCAGGGAACGAATGGCTATTAGGACACTCCGCAAACACAAAGAGTTCCATAGTCAGATGCACCAAAAAATGGGGTACAGTTACCGGAATAAAACAGAAGATCAGAAAAGAATTTTAAACGGACAGATGCTTGGACTCTTGCCATGAATGAAGCGATTTTAGCTCAAATATTAGAGAATCCTCCGTTGGTTTCCCATCAGACCGCAAGCAACGAAACTGAGCTTGAAGCATTGTATCATGCTGTTATGACATTTTATCCAGAGTTTGGTGAAACAAAGGTTGAGGAAACAGCCACAATTGATGAAATATACACGCTTATCAATGAGTTTTTTATCGAACAAGACATTGATATATCATTAAAAAAAGAGGATGGAATTCTTCAGCCAGAATTAGGCTATTATGCAGAGGTGGCGCACGAAATGTACGACTTATCGCGTCTTCCAGATCTCAAAACAGTAGATGCATTTTCCTACACAATCTTGCTTTGTTGTGTCTCTGTTTTGTCCTCATATTGTTGTAATTCTCTTGATCACCACGAATGGTGGAAGGAAAACATAATTGAATGGTATCTGGAAGAAGGTGAGCTTGAAAAAGAGGAAAGAGCCCATTTTATGGAGGCAATCACCTTAATGGATGATTTTGAAGAACTGCATACAGATTATTTCAGTGTAGGAACTCACGAAGAAAATATTAAATACCTGTCTACCATCAGAAATAAGGCGCAGTACAAAAAACTATCGCCCAAAATTAAGGGATTGGTACACGAAATATCACAGCATCAGGACGAATGGAAAATCTTTTCCAAGGCACAAGCTGATGATCCTGAGGACAGCTATCTACTCTTCACGGAATTTGTTGGATTTAGTTTGCCTGAGATATCCTCCTGCTACGATAATCATTTACACGATTACCTTCAATATGTTTTCGAAAACTGTATAGCTCGTCACAATTTTATTGTAACGGTAAAAGATATAAATAATATATATTACCAGTGTTTAGGCGAGTCGGTGGGTAGGTTTTGTGGTATAATGGAAGCAACAGGAACAATAATAAATGAGGTTTGCAAAGATGCTTCTTGAAAAAACAATATCCATATATACTTCCCAAGCTAACAATAGTGGATTGACTACCCCATACGTTGAAATCAATGACATTAAATACGACGATAAAAAGCCAGTATTAATGCCTGCAAAGCCGCTGACACGTAGACAGGCAAAGGATTTGTTTGCTCTCACAACCGATCATTTTCAGCACCAATCATATATTTTACCAAACAACGTGTTGATGTGGAACACAAGATACGACAGCCGAGGATACGAGACAATCATTTGGCTCAAATCACAAATAGCTTCTTTGTATCACTGTAAGTGGAACAAGCCACTTTTAGTTCCATGGCCTTCTCTGGTGTTTCATGTACGTTATGGTCAACTCAATGTCTATGCTATTAAAAACAAAAAAAACAAGCCAACAGAGAACACCAAATTGTATAGCTTGCCAATCTGGAATACCAGTTCTAATGGCTCTGTTTGTACCGGAAACTGCGACATCGAAACACAACATGCTCCAATGGAAGCCGTTGAATTCTGGAAAACACTTTGGTTCTCTTCGGAATTTTCCCATGAATCAAGCTCTGGGTACGATTTAGACTTGTTTAAATTTTGGAAAGAATTGCATAACCAAACAGAATTTCCACGTACAATTTTAAAGGATACTGGTAACAGATTAGGAGATATAATATGACCATGTTTCATTACACTAAAGATGGAATTTTGAATAGTTACGATCCCGTTCATATTATGCTCATAGGAGTGGGGGGGGACAGGTAGCTCATTCCTTACTGGTCTTGCTAGAATTAACCACGCAATCTGTGAGTTAGGGCATCCCGCTGGACTAAAAGTAACCGTGGTTGACCCTGATATTGTTTCACCTTCAAATGTAGGTAGACAGCTTTTTTCTCCTGTCGATGTTGGGGAAAGTAAAGCTCGACTTCTGGTCGAGCGTATTAATCGTTTCTATGGTCTGGATTGGTTGAGTTATCAACGTTTCTATACCATAGAAATGATTGAAGACGATCGCCCGACCTTCGTTGTTTCCTGCGTTGATTCAGTAAAAGCACGAAGAGAAATTATTGGAACATACGGTGCTGGGAAATGGTCTATGCGTGGTGGATACTGGCTTGACATGGGAAATAGTGCAAACACAGGCCAGGTCATGCTTGGCACAACTCACTCCATTAAACAGCCAGAAGGAGGTTGCGACCAACTCCCTACTATCTTTGATTATTTCCCTAACATGGAAGAGCAAGAGGATGAAGACCAACCATCGTGCTCCATGGCAGATGCTCTTAGTAAGCAGGACTTGTTTATAAACAGCACAATAGCAGGATTTGGCCTTGATATTATCTGGCGTATGTTCCGCTACGGACGAATTGAACATCACGGTTGTTTTGTTGATTTGGAAAATTATACGACTCGTCCGGTATCAGTGGAGAATAGTCACAACTTCTTTACCTTAAAGGAGGCAGCATGATCACGAGAAAATTTATTGCCAGAAAATCAAATGAAGAGATAAAGGAAAAATGTAAAACAAATGGTGTGTCTCCTTTTTTATCTTTCATGCTGTCATGCAGGACGGAAGATGAAACTCTTGATTTTAACGCTTTACTGAATCCACACATCACAGATATTAACCATCCTCACCTGATGTTAAACATGGAAAAAGGGGCTACCAGAATTGTGGAGGCTATCCTCACTAAAGACCCCATCCTTGCGATAGGCGATTTTGACGCGGACGGGCAGTGTGGTAATAGCGTCATATATCAAGCGTTTAGGATGTTTTGTCATCCGCCAGAGTTGTTTGAAAGTGTTGTGGGAAATCGCTTGACGGAGGGATATGGCTTAACAGCCAAACTCTGTGATCGTATTTTGAATCTTGCAATTCTTCCAAGCCTTGTAATCACTACTGATTGTGGTTCCTCGGATGAAAAACAGATCAAACGTTTAAAAGAAAAGAACATTGATGTGATTGTAACAGATCACCATGAAATTCCTAACGAGGGTGTTCCTGCTTCGGCTTTTTGCACCATTAATCCCAAACAACAAGGGTGTGAGTACCCTGATAAGGACATTGCAGGTTGTATGGTGTCCTGGTTGTTAATGTGTATCACTAGAACCCTGCTAGTCAGCAAAAAATATTTTGAGCAGGAACCACCCAATATGCGTCAACTTCTGGATTATGTAGCAGTGGGGACGATTGCTGATGCTGTATCCATAATGAGTGTGACAAATAGATACGTTATAAGGGAAGGTCTTTCGATCATGAACAAACTTGAACGACCTTGTTGGAAAGCTCTTGCCAGTTTGCTCAAATTAAACGATGGAGAATTCAGCACCCAGGATGTTGGTTTTCAAATCGGGCCACGAATTAATGCGCGATCAAGAATGAATGATCCTTATGCAGCATTATTGTTTTTATTGGCTGAGACAGAATTAACAGCACAGGAGTATTTGGCTGTTCTCGATTCTGATAATACAGAAAGAAAAACAATACAAAGCACAATGGCCGTACAAGCTCTAAATCAGGTTGGTGAACATTTGAAAACCTGTACTCATTCAGTGGTTGTTTATGATGATACCTTCCATGCAGGCATTCAGGGCATCGTGGCTTCTCGCCTTACAGACAAGTTCGGTGTGCCTTCTATTGTTTTTAGTCCAACAGAAACAGAAGGTGTATGTACGGGCTCTGCTAGAACAATCGAAACAGTGCATATTCGGCAGGTCTTACAGGCCATAGACGACGATAATCCTGGACTTATTCTCCAATTTGGAGGGCATCAAGGAGCTGCTGGGTTAAAAATAAATATGGAAAAAATCTCCAAATTCCGTATCCTTTTTGAGCAAGAGATCATTGCTCACCTTGGCAGCACAGAAGCAATTTATCCAACCCTTAAAATCGATTGTACACTCGCTCCAAAAGGAATGATCAATATGGGAGCATATCGCGAACTGCAAAAGTTGGAACCTTTTGGAAATGGTTTTGAAGAACCCCTTTTTGGAGATTATTTTAATTTACAGAAAATATCCTTAATAGGTAGTCCTGCTGTTCATGCCAGGCTGGATCTTAAAGATAGCAAGAATAACAGGTACCAGGCTGTTTGGTTTAATGTCATCGATAAGGAAGGAGATAAATTACCGGTACTCCCTGACACAGAGATAGTCTGTGCATACACATTAAATCTTAATAAATTTAGGGGGCGGGAGAATTTACAGTTACTTGTAAAACATGCCCAAAATAACTATGGAACCAGCAACTAAACATCACGTTAATATTAGCCAGGCGCATTTAAAGTACCTTTCCGATATTGCGCTTGAGCAAAAAGCATCAATTGAAATGGTATTGAGCAATATCCTCGACGGGGTGAATGGTATCACCGTGTCTTTAAAAGATGATGCTGTTTCATTTTTGAAGCAACCTGTAGGCAATGCGGAAGTCACTCTAACAGGAGAACAAAACGAAGCATTACAGTTAGCAGTGACTGGTACTGACATGCTTGTTTCGGCGATTGCAGGGGCGGGAAAAACTACCTTGCTGCAAAAAATAGCAGAACAACTACCCGATAAAACAGGACTGTATATCACTTTCAATAGACGAAATGCAGATGAGGCCAGCTTGCGTTTTCCCTCAAATATTAAGTGTAAAACTGCGCACCAACTCGCATATCAGGCGGTAGGGCATAAATACCGACAGCGATTAGGAAAAAAATTAGACGGTTTTGAATTATCCAGGATATTAAAATTCTCACCTGTTGCTGGCTTCACCAAAACCCTAACTGGCGAAATGGTTTTAGGGACTCTAAACAACTACTGTTATTCAGCATCACATCGACTTCTTGAAAAACATATCCCGCCTGAATATGTGGCTCTGTTTGAAGGAACAGTTGAGAAAACATACAATACCACTATGTTGATTGGTTATGCACAAAAGGCTTGGGATTATTTGATAGAGATAGATTCTGAGTTACCAATCACTCATGATATGTATCTCAAGATTTGGTCGTTACAAAACCCTAATTTAAACAGTAACTTAATACTACTGGATGAATGCCAGGATTCAAATGGCAGTCTTTTAAATATAGTTCAATCTCAAAAAAATTCACAACTAATATACTGCGGAGATGAGTGGCAATCGATTTATGGATGGCGTGGGGCCATAAATGCCATGAGAAAAATAACAAACTGCCAAAAAGCTACAATTTCTCAATCCTTCCGCTATGGGCAAATAATAGCTGATTTGGCAAGCGCTGTTTTAAACAGAACATTTAACGCCAATATTGCCATTACCGGATCTTCCGACGTCAACAGTATGCTTACAACTGATAATTGCAGAACAATCTTATTTCGAACAAACCTGGCATTGATTGACAAGGCCATGGCACTTTACAAGAATTATCGGGATATAAAAATTCATATTGTTGGAAAATCAGAACGATCAGGAAAGCATGATGAATTGGTAAATCTGCTTAATGGTGCTCAAGATTTGATTAATGGCAACCGGACATTAGTGCCGGAGCTTCGAAACTTCCCTTCTTGGCAGGATGTTGTGACGCATTCTGAAAGTCCAGGAGGGCGTGATTTGTCAGCATTAGTACGAATGGTCAGTATGTGGCCAGTACGAGGATTGGTGGAGACATTACAGCGAATCTCAATGAACACAGAAGAAGACGCTGATATTGTTTTAAGCACAGTTCATAAGTCAAAAGGCAAGCAATGGCCCGAAGTTGAGTTAGCTCAGGATTTTAGGACACCAGACAGCAATATGTTTACAGAAGAGGAGGCTTATCTGCTTTATGTGGCTGTCACTCGTGCTTCAGAACGACTCAATGTTTTTCATTGTGATGCGTGTAAGGGATTAATATAGTTTTTTCATAAAGGAGAGAAGGATGAAGCGGTTAGTATTGTTTATTTTAGTGGCATTCGTCACAGTGGGAAATTTGTCAGCAATGGCCGAATCAACATTTGTAACTATCGGTACCGGGTCAGTTGCGGGCCTTTATTACCCAACAGGTGGGGCAATTGCCATGTTGATGAATAAAAAGAAAGAAACTTTGGGGATTCGCGCTACTGTTGAATCAACAAGAGGTTCAGTTGAAAATATCAATTCAGTGTTGAGGCAAGACTTTGAGTTTGGGCTTACACAATCAGATCGGCAATACCAAGCAATGAATGGTCTCGCAGAATGGGCAATGGCTGGTCCACAAAAGAAATTACGCTCAGTATGCTCAATTTATCCGGAGTCCGTCACTCTTGTGGCTGCAGCCGATTCTATGATATTTACAATTCAAGATTTACGTGGGAAAATAGTAAATATTGGCAACCATGGTTCAGGGCAACGACAAAATGCCATTGATGCTCTTGAGGCCGCTGGTCTCAATTATAAAACAGATTTAAGAGCAGAGTCTTTCGAAGTAATGGATGCTGCTGATTTATTACAAAATGGTCGAATAGATGCGTATTTTTACACTGTAGGACATCCGTCAAAAGATATTGATATCTCTACGTCTGGTGAACGAAAAGTTCGAATAGCAAACATTGACGATATCACAGGATTGCTTGCAAAATATCCATATTATGCTCCGGCAACAATTCCCATTTCAAATTATCCTAATGCGGTTAATGAGAAGGATGTAAAAACGTTTGGAGTAAAAGCGACGTTGATTACAAATGCGGCTGTTCCTGAACATATTGTCTACGCCATGACCAGAGAGTTATTTGAGAACCTGGCAGAATTCAAAAAATTCCAACCGGCTTATGTTACCCTTACAGCTGAAAGCATGCTTGAGGGATTATCAGCACCTTTGCACCCAGGAGCCCTTCGCTATTTTAAAGAAGTTGGTTTGCGTTAATTGTCAAAACATAAAAAACAGTAAAAACATAAAATTAGTAATATTGTCAATATTGATGATATTAGGGATAACGTAGTGATCAATTAGTATATCAAGACAAAATAGTATTTTCATTTTATGCGATTTGGTGTATTTCATAAGATATACATGAAATACAATAAATTGGAGATATCTAATGGAATACGACCCTTTTGCTTCCCCTGATCATGACGAGACATTAGTTGGAAAAAATATCCCCAAAATATTGGAGCAATACAGTCCAGATGATCTTGCTGATCCTAATTCTGTTATAGAAATTATTGAAGTTCTGCAGGAAGAACTTGAAACGGTAGGCAAAAGAAATCCGAAAAATGCTCGCAATGCAAGCGAAGGGTTGGAGTATATTTATGAGATCTTTCCCGAGTTCAGAGATGATGGAAAAAAGGAATTGTCCGTTGATATGCCTGATGATTATGGGCAGCAATCATTTTCCGGTAGCTCTATCGATGAAAGACTTGATTGGATTGCAGCTGTCCACGATGTCTGGTCCAATAAACAAAAAGAGGACGATAGTTGTGTTGAGGTTGTAGAAAATCCAAAAGGTGACGGTTATGCCCTTAAACATGACAATGAAGAATTAGGTCACGTAAAAGAAAGTGGCAACGATCACAAGTCAGGAGATATCGCTGTCTTTGATTCTAAGGCTGAGGCCAGCCGGGAAATCGAAGATAAAAATCTTACGGACACGACTTTAAGCGACGAAGACAAAAAAGACGAAAACAAAGTTGTCGAAAAGTTTAAATTTAAACGTCAGCTTACGATCTTTGATGCCATTGATTTTGTCAATGGGGCAACAACAGATGTTGACGAACAAAAGCGTGAAGGTTTTTCTGCAAAAGCACTTGATATTCTCGATAAAGAAAAAAAATGGCCCAAACTTGGGACAGAGCCGATATCTGGTTGGGTTGCAATGGAATCAGCCGTTGAACAAGGTTTCACAGGTAGTAAATCAGATAATAAGTACCAGCTAACGCAGGAAAACGCAGAAGTTTCCATAAGAGTTAAAAAGGCAGAATTTGATTATTTCTCACGACTCGAAATCCAACTGCCTTCCACCCGGGAAGTGACCGATACAAAGGAAGCAGATGCTCCCGAAAAAACCAAGAATGAACTCCTAGTTGAAATCGGCAGGAAATCGTTTCCAGCCCTTAAACTCACCGAAAAAGACGCCGTTAGTGCTGGAACAACTGTTAAACTTGTAAAGGATGGGGCTCTAAACAATAACGACTGGGTTTTCTTTTGTAACCACCTTAAAGAGCAGTATGTAGTCTCCAAAGATGCAGAAAATGTGGAAACAGCCGTATCGGAAGATTCAAAGAATCCCAAGCATGATGGTTTTTCCGTCAAAGGTCTTGAGATTCTTGACGGTGAAAAACGGTGGCCGAAGCTTGATAAAGATAAACAAATGTCCGGTTGGCAAGCAATGGAAACTGCCGCTGAACAAGGCTTTGAATCTCAACAAAATGATCACCCTAAAGTTTATCTGATCAAGAGCAGTGATGGTGAGCAATCAATCAGGTTAAAAAAAGTTGAATTTGATTACTTTAACAGCATTGCTCAAGAACAAAAGCAAGAACAGGGGCAAGATGAGAAGGACGAGCATCAGCAAAAAATCAATTCTCTCCTGGTAACCCCATGGCCTGACGCCAATCACGATATTGAAAAATATCGTGTCATTTTTGAAAATACTAAATCATCAACGCATAAAAAGGTACTTCAAGATGTAATATCTGAGCTAGAGGGACATCTTGACGATGCCACTAAACAGATGAAAGAACATGGTTTTGTTGATGGTACATTAGGATCCTCCTTTATTTCCTTACCTTCTAAGTTCTCATTCACCAAGGAACTCACTAAAAATAACGGCGATAGGATAGCGAGAGGTCCTTCTGGAGCTGTGTATGAATTAAACCTTACATCAACAGAGCAACAAGAGAGCACATTTGAAGTTAAAATACATCATAACGATGGGACGGTGTATTCGCTGGGTGCCTTAGAAAAAGAAAAAACATGGAATTTACCGAAAGCTTTGGATGTGGCAGTCAAAGATGCTGGATATCCAGAACTTGAGATTTCTCATACTTCTAAGGACAGGCCAGAGTCAATACAAGATACTCCTTCTCAGAAAATGCAGGAAATAAAAGAACCACTTCCTGCAGCAAACTTTGAAGAACAACAAATCCACCAAATGCCTTTCAAAACATTTTTATCAGAAGTTCATGGAATAGATGCTGACAGGCCAAATATTTCTGATGATAAAAATAAGCAAATGATCCTTTTATTACATCAGTGGGGTGGGGCTATCGCCGAAGCACTGAGTAAAGACAAGGAGGTACCTCAAAAGAATATAGATGCCTTGCGAGGTGCCATGGATCGTAACCTCATTGAGTTGAGTGGGCCTCAACCTGCAGTTTTGCAAAAGGTAACAGATTCCCAAGATGTTAAATCGGTTGATCAAGATACTGTGGAACCTCAAGAAACTACAGAGGATAAACACTATCAATATGGTGTAAAACATCCTCGTGGGGTAGGTCTTGGGGCTTCTCCTGAAGGGCACATTGCGTATGAATCAGAAAGTGAGAAATATCCTGGTGGTATTGTAACATATCCTCAATCATTGTCAGAATCTGATATCTCTCATTATGAATACGAATTTTTAGGGGTTGTTCCAAATGCCTCAACGCCAGAAAAACAGGAACAAGTGAGTGCTGCGGTTTTTGAAACAACGCAAGATACCCCACCCAAAGCTTTCGAATTGACAAAAAAGGAATTCAGCGATGTTGTAGGAGATATTAACTATCCAAAACCAGATATGGTAGCTTATGTTTTGACTCACTATGCTGATAAAGACAAAGAGAAGGTTGATGGAATGGTAGCGCAGGGCGAATATTCCTCTGTTAAGGATTATATCCATGAGCAGGTAATTATCGATGCTGTCAACATGCGTTTATCAGTACCATGGAAAGTGTTGGCTGATTATCCAGCAATTGATATTCCCCTTCCAGAGCCCTGGGAATTAACTCAAAAAGAATTTTTAAATAAAGCGGGAAGTTTTCAGAAAAAAACAGATTTTAGTCCTAATGAATTCCTGACTGAAGTTATGACCGGCAGCTATCACGAGAAGCAAGTACAAAAAGCACTTGATAATGGATGTGATGTTCCCGAAAAAGTAATTAGCGAATACCCTGATTTACAAACACAACCCTCACTGGCAATGTAAGAAAATGGATAAACAATTATTTATCAACCTTGAAAAGGGTGGGACAGAAGCCTTAACCACTTACTTGGATAATGGTGGTGATCCCTACGCAACTGATCATAGGACTCAGGCAACACTTTTGCATCTCGCATGTGGTATAGGGAACTTGGATTTATGTAGACGACTTGAGATCGCAGGCCTGCATTTCGCTGCGAAAGATAATAAAGGACGCACGCCATATGCATATTGCACTATTGGCCTGGCTGTTAAGCGCAAAGCTGCAAACGGCAATATATCACATGAAGATGTGGAAAAATTTAAGAATACTTTGCACCATTCTTATAGGGAAGAAGATTGTGGCATCCCCAAAGAGATATTTTTTGGAGTCGCTGCATAATGGATACGTATTTTTTTGATGCTCACAAAGGCGGTGAACTTCTGGATAAATATGCTTGTCAGCATGGATTGCAATCAGCAGGCATGTTAGGATTGACCAATCCGATAGAGGACCTAATGAATCAAGGGCAGCAATTCTCGGACAAAAACCCTCATGGTAATAATGTTCTCCATATTGCTTCTTTTGCAGATCAGGTGGACTTTTTGAAGAAGATTCCGTCAGAGATTTTAGAAAAAGAAAAGGATGCTCAGAATAACGATTATGAAACACCTTTAATGGTAGCAATCAACGAATTTTCACAGGATGCTGCGAAGTTTTGGATTAAACAAGATATTGATATGTCTATTATCGATAAAGACGGTCAAGATGCTTACGATTTAGCCGAAAGAACAGGTCAGGACATAATTTGTGATTTGATATCTGCAAAGGATACAGCACTTACCCTATGAGGCATTTACTTAACACAAATGGTCGGCCATCAAGCCGTCTGCAGCAGATTTATAGCAATCATGGGCTTGACATCATTTATGACTCGCACTGGCAATCCTGGGGAGTTTGTTCGGCCGGACATAATATCGAAGATGGTATTTTATATCGCACGCCACAACAACTCACGTCTGTTTCAGACGTCATGAATTTATGGCATAAGTTTTTCAAATTGCGTCTGGCAATTCCGACTAAGTTCATCAAACCACCCGCATGGCAGGTCACTCCCCAGGAGTTCTGGCAGGAGCCAGTGAAGTATGAAATTAACGTATCGGTTCCGGAAATAAGGCAAGGGATGGATGACGGAACACTCCATAAAAAAATAATTCGACAAGCCTTACAAGACAAAAAGAAAATTCCTAAAAAAGTTATGGAGTGCTATCAATAATAAGTTAAAATCCTCTCCTCCAGGTGGTCATATCTGAGCATCAAAACTAATGTAAATTGAATCGTTTTATTTTATTGAACAATGTTTGCTTTGGGATTTCAAGAAATCTGGCTGTCTTAGAAATATTGTATTCACATTGAGTTAAAGCACTTCTTAAAATCCGATATTCGTAAGCATGGAGTCTTTTTTTAAGGGAATTATCATGCTGCAACTGGTCTTGTTTTTTGGTGTCACTGCCTAATACGATATCCTCAGCAGTGATAATTCCTTCCTTAGAGGTAAGCATTGCCCGTTGTATTGTGTTTTCCAATTCCCTTACATTACCCGGCCACTCATAAAAGAAAATTCGATCTATCGCATCTTGATCAATAAAAGTTATTTTCTTTCCAAGTGAAGTTTGATGTTTTTTGCAAAAATGATAAGTTAATTCAATACTATCGTTTCCCCTTTTGCGTAATGGGGGCATCTCCAGGGGGAATACATTTAGTCGATGGTATAAATCCTCGCGAAAATCACCCCTGTCAATGGCCTCTTTAAGGTTGATATTAGAAAGGACAATAAACCTGATATCACACTGGATATTGGTAGTTCCTCCCAGTCGTCTTATTTGTTGATCCTGAAGAACACGTAACAAGACGGCCTGCATACGTAAACTGATATAACCTATTTCATCTAAAAGTACCGTCCCGCCATTGCATTCTTCAAGTAGCCCTTTTTTAGCCTCGAGTGCTCCAGTGAAAGCGCCTTTTTCATATCCAAATAATTCACTTTCCAAGAGCGTTTCGGTTAAGGCGCTACAGTTTATTTTTTGATATTTGGCGTTGTTTCGATGTGAACATTTATGAATTAAATCTGCGACGATCTCTTTTCCAGAACCGGATTCTCCAGTGATTAATAAGAGGCCGTTGTTTTGAGCTAAGATTTTAGCGTGATTCAGAGTGTCTTTAAAAATCTTTGATGCTCCTACAATTCCTTGAGATTCTAAAGAAATATGTTTGATAGATTCTTTCGGTTTACTGGAATCAGTCATTTTTGTAATAAACAACCGCTTGCCATTATTCTCCTGGTTCTTGTGCAAGGCGATAGAAATATCATAGGGTAATTGTTTAACAAGAAGGTCTTTGACGTGAACAGCCCTGCCCTTGAGCATTTCTGCAAGATCGATCGTTTTTAAGATAGTAGGTATTTCTGTAAAACGAAGGTTTTCAGTGTCATTACCATTATGGTAATTAAATGCATTCAATCCTTCTATATTGGAAAATATAACATATCCATCCTCATCTATGATAAAGACGATATCGTCTAGGATAGACAAAGAGAGTTGTAATTAAATGATAAAGTGTCGTAATCCTCTGAAATAGGGAAAGGTGAATTAGTCATAATAAAGTTGAAATAATCTTAAAATTAAATATATCTTACAATGAGATCAGAATCGTTAATAACAATAAAAATGGAAAAAACATGAATAAATCAAATATTGTCGTATTCGTAATGATAACACTTTTTTCTCAAAACATCTATGCTGGGTGGGTTGAAGAACAAGAAACGATAGTTGTATTTGAGGAAGAATCAGAACAGCCAATAAATAAACAGCGGTTAAAGGATGCTGGAAAAGGGACAGAATTTGTAACAGAGTATAAGGATTTTGTATCATTTAACACATTAACGCTTGATACTAGATTTAATACTCCTATTATAATGCGTATATTGGTACATCCGCTTAATAACAATGAAATAGTGATTCGTGATCCACGCGGCCACTCAGACGTTTTTGATATAGAGCAAAAGGGACATGCTCTCATCATTTCTCCCAGAAAAATCCTAGATTATAGCCTTGAAATTGATATCCACACGAATGGATTCCGTGAAATAATATCATTTGGAGACAATCTAATCCAAGTTTCAGGGCTGCTCAACCATGTCTTCATGGTTGTTCTAAACGATACATCTTATATCAAAATTACTGACAGTATTGTGCGGAAACTGCACATCCAGGCTAACGATGATTCACAGTTGAATGGTCTCGAAATGGAGAATCAATATGTGAATATATTCGCCACAGACAGAGCTCTATTGTGGATAGATGCTGATTTGGCTGACTTAAAAATGACCAAGGGGGCAATAGTTAAGTGCGAACGATTCCCTCTTGATCATAAAATAAGAACGCAGAAAACAAATACCTTTATTAGAAAACGATTCGATAATTTTGACGAGACATACTTTGGTAAACATATAGAAACGATAAAAACAGTGAAAATATGAATAACAGTAGAAATGCTAAAAAATAATAAAGAATCGAAAAACAGTAAAAACGTAATTGATAATAACGACGATTTAAATTAAAATGAACGAAACAGTCAATAAACACAATACGGAGATTTGTCATGAATGCAAAAAACCTTTCGGTTTCACTTCTGCTGGTAATGATCACCTTTTTGGTTGCAGTGGCGATCCAAATGGCAACACCAAAATCTGCATCAGCCTACTACGTTCAGATAGATGCCGAAAAAATACCCGTTCCATCTTTTGAGGTTGTTGGAGCTGTGCCACTTACCCAAGTGGGTACAGGAGTTGATGCACAAGGAAATAGCCGTGGTAATCAGGAATTACACGTCGCTTTATCAAAAGTTATTCCTTCAAGCTGGAATTTTTTTATGAGTGATAAAGTTCCTTTTTGCACACGCATTAACTGGGATACCAAACAAGATAAAACCTGGCCACAAACCATCGAAAAGATAGCCAAGTCTGCAAATATTCGTATTCTCATTGATTGGAATATTAACACTTTGCTTGTTTTGGCCTCAGATGAAAAGGGGAGTGAAAGTATGTTTTTTAATCCTCGGAATGGTATGGCAAATGCGGACATCATCCAGATAACATCAGATAGTCCCTTCAATGAATTGCATTTTGTTCAATCTCCACAAGAGATTAAATGTATCCAAAAAGCAGCAAATCCTACTTGCCCTAGTCAGGAGTAGGCCGGATGAAATGGCCAGATCTTGAAAAAAGTGGGTTCTCCTTAAGTGTTCAACAGGACAATAATAAAAAGAAATTCTTTTTAAAAATTGTTGACCTGAAAAAAGCAGATAAACACATAGAAAAACTCAAGACATCTGGTTTCCAGCCCGTTAGTGGAACCATTTTGTCTGCTCCTCTTTCATATCCTGCCAAAAATGCAATACTGTCCCTTAACGGAGCAACACTATTTAATACAACCTCAGAGTCTCAACATGACAACCCTTTCGACGGATTTCGGCCTGTACGCTCAACTGGCTCTAAAACACATGGAGAACCATCTTCCACTGATGCTTCAAGCCAAGAGATTGGCGGGAACCCTGGAATCCTACCTCCGGTCATTGGATCGGGAGATTCCCCAGCTGATAGAGGAGTTCTACCAACAGACAGTGAAGGACAACCCGGTACCTACACAGGTCACATTTCAGAAGACAGCCCATCGGAACAATTGGGCGATGAACATAGCGATTCACACAGCAGTACGGGAACTGATTCTTCTGGAGCCAGAGGTGGATCAGAAACTTCGGGAGGAAATGAACAAACTGGATCCACAGACGATGTGGAACATAGCGATGGACAATCTGACACCAGTCGAGGAAGTGGAAGTGGTGAAGAGCGTGCAGGAACCGAATCAAACGAGTTGGGCACCGGTGGAACATTAGAACGTGAACCTCCCTCTGTAGAGGTTGTAAATCAAAACCCAGACCATTACTACATTACGAACGAGATTGACCGAGAGGGTGGTTTTGAAGCAAGAGTACGGGTAGGGGAGAATATGGAAGCAATTTCTCTTCTGCGAAAACTTGAAAATGATGATCGCTCTGCCACTGAGGAAGAAAAATCCGAACTAGTTAAATATAATGGCTGGGGTGGAATAAAGGCAAATCAACGGCAATATGCTGAATCAAAATCTGGTGAATACCTCAGCAATCTTATTTCCAGTGAAGAAAAAGAGACGTTGGATGCTAGTGTATTGAACGCTCACTTTACTCCTCCGCACATTGTTAAAGCGATGTGGGAGTCAATCAAAAGTGACCTCGGGTTTAAGGGTGGAAACATCCTTGAACCATCAATGGGGGTAGGAAACTTTTTAGGACTTGCTCCTAAAAGCATTGCTGAGAACAGTACCATAACCGGTATAGAGCTTGACCAGCTAAGCGGTAAAATTGCGCATAAAATATATCCTGATGCACAAATTCATGTTCAGGGATTTGAAGATACACCTCTTGTTAATGATAAATTTGATCTGGCTATCACCAATGTCCCTTTTGGCAGCTATGCGATACACGATAAAGCCTACGACAAAGATCATTCGATACATAACTACTGTATCATCAAAGCACTCGACAAATTAAAGCCTGGTGGCATTGGAGCCTTTATAACTTCATCTTACACCATGGACGGCCTGAACAGGTTTGCCAAAAAAGAAATGCACAACAGGGCACATTTGCTCGGTGCATTACGCCTGCCAAATACTGCAGTTGAAGCACAGGCAGGTGCCGTTGTTTCAACAGATATCCTTCTTTTTCAAAAAAGAGTTTCCCCCAAATCTATTACCGAACCAGACCCTCAATGGTTGGAAGTTTTTGAGAGCACAATAAAACGCAGGTACAATGATCATGCTTTGCGTACCAGTAGCCATTTCATTGAGAATCCGGAATCGTTAGTAGGCCATATGGATATCGCCTCCGGTCAATTCGGTCCAACCAGGGTTGTTACAGAAGATCCAGCCAGGCCTTTTGAACAACTGTTACCTCAACTGCTGCACGAAACTCTCACATCTGAAAAAGTAAAAACTCTTCTTGCTGAAAATGAGCGAATCCTTCAGGAAAGAAAAAACCAGAGACCTCCCAAGGAGATTGAGCGAGTTGAGCTTGCGGATCTCAAGAAAAGCATCGACAGTTTTGTTAAAAAAGACGGCAAAGTTTATCAAATAACAACCGATGATGGGAAGGGTGAAGTTGTAAAAGGCAATGCCAAAAAGATTCAACGGTTAAGTGGTCTCATTGATCTTCGGGAACGACTAAATGAAGTCTATGACATTCAGCGCAAAACCGAAGGAGACGATGAACAATACATTGCCCTTAGAAATCAATTACGGCAGGAATACGACCAATTTGTGGCTAAAAATGGATACGTGAACAGCACGTTAAATAGACGATTGTTCTTGAGTGATCCTGAAGCCGGGAAAGTTATGTCTCTTGAGTTCTTTGACGAAAAAAGCGGAAAAGGACAAAAAGCAGATGTGTTTTTCAGACGTATCATTGGGCCTCCAAAAAAGATAGATCAAGTTGATACCGCACATGAAGCCTTAACGGTCTGTATGGACAGGCATAACCGTGTTGACTTGCAAGTTGTTGGTGCTTTGTGTGAAAAAACTGAACCAGAAGTAAGAAAGGAACTGAAAGACAGTATCTTTTTGGATCCCAAAAGCAACAAATGGGAGATCGCAGCTTTATACCTTTCCGGAAATGTCCGCACAAAACTTGAGGAAGCAGAAGAAGCGACAAAAACGCAAAATGTATTTTCGATTAACGTCAAAGCTTTGAAAAATGTTGTTCCGGAGCCGATTCCGGCATCTGACATTGAAACTCGAATTGGTGTGCCTTGGATTTCTGTTGAAACTCATCAGGATTTTGTGAAAGACCTGCTTGGGGTGCAGCATATGGGTGATTCGGTGATTTTGGATAAACGCTTAGTTGATGCCAAATGGACCGTAGACATTAACACTAGTTGGGTTGACCGAGATAAGATGATCATGGAGTTTGGTACTCAAAGAGCACCATTTGGCCAAATTCTAAAAAATTGTTTAGCACAAAAAATAGTCACGATCCATGATACAGTAGAACTTCCAGGTGGTGAAAAGAAGCGGGTCTACAATCATGAAGAAACCGTTGCAGCTCAACACAAGCAGGAACAACTCCAAAATCATTTTCGTGAATTCATCTGGGCCAAGGATCCTGAACGTTCAAAAGAAATAGCTGCAGAATATAATCGTCGGCACAACTCATTTGTCCCTCCAAAGTTTGATGGTTCTCACATGACTTTCCCGGGTATGTCGGAACTTGTGCGGCCACGCTATTATCAGAGCAACGCAATTTGCAGAACACTTTACAAAAATACTCTACTGAACCATGAGGTAGGTATTGGTAAAACATTTGAACAGGTAACAGCCGCAATGGAAATGCGTCGCCTGGGTGTTGCCCGAAAACCTGTGATGGTTATCCCCAATCATACTCTTGAGCAAATCAACAGGGAAGCACTCAAAATCTATCCAGATGCACGAATTCTTCTTGCTCAACAAAAAGATTTTCAAAAGTCTCGCAGGAAACAATTTATCGGTAAAGTTGCCAATAACGATTGGGATCTTGTGATCATGGGGCATACCATGTTTGAGAGAATCAACGTTGATAGCCAGTTTGAGAAATCCTACCTACAGGATATTAAAAGCGAATACAAGAGTGAATTGCAAAGAATTCAAGCACTCACGGATGGAAAAACTAAGACGCAGAAAAGTCGTTATGGTGAAAAAGATATCCAGAAGCGTATCAAAACTCTTGAAACAAAGATCAAGCGTCTCGGTGATTCCAACAAGGATGATCAGTTATATTTCCATGAATTAGGAGTAGATGCTCTATTTATAGACGAAGCACACCGGTACAAAAATTTGATGATTGTTTCTGCTTCTGCAGAAGTTTCGGGGAATATCAAAGGATCCAAACGTGCCTGGGATTTGTTTATGAAGATTCAGTATCTCAAGGAAGAGGTACGGGAGGACAATAAGGGCGTAGTTTTTGCTACCGGCACACCGGTAACAAATAACCCACTCGAAATTTATAATATGCAACGTTACTTGCAGATGGATACTTTGGAAGATCAGAAGGTTTCCAATGCAACAGACTGGTATTCGACCTTTATTTACCCGAAGGTCTCCTGGGAACCCTCCCATGCTGCACGTGGTTGGAATATTCGCGTTCGCCCATGTTTGCATAATGTGCCAGAGCTGTTATCCACTCTTCGTGAAGTCATGGATGTTATGACGGCTGATGAAGCTGGTATCAAGCGTCCAGAAGTGACCACGGAAATTGTTGTTTCACCAATGTCTGAGCTTCAAGAAGCCATGATGGACGAATTGGACGACATGGTACAGGCCAATGAAGAGCATGTTTTTACTATCATGCATCGTGGGCGAACCATGGCCTTGGATCCACGAATCCTTTTGGAATTTGACGATCAATTACCCGAAGATTGGACAGACCCAAAACAAATTGAAGAGCAATTCCCTTTAAGTGGCTCAGATTATCTCGATGCCCCCAACAGCAAATTAAGCCTTGCAGCGAATAATATTGCAGAAATATGGGAAGAAAGCGCAGAGATTCGAGGAACACAACTTGTTTTTGGTGATTTGGGCGTACCTGGTACTGGACGTCGCTTTAACATTTATGACGCATTAAAAGATAAGCTGGTTGACAAAGGAATTCTAGCAGAGGAAATCCAATTTATCCACGATTTCCCAAAAGACGATCAAAAAGCACGATTATTTGAAGATGTTCGTCAAGGAAATGTCAGAGTTCTTGTCGGTTCTACTGCAAAAATGGGAGAGGGGCTAAATGTTCAGGATAGAGCGGTCGCATTGCATAACCTTGATGCCCCCTACACTCCAGCAGGGATAGAACAGCGCAATGGTAGAATTAATAGATTCGGAAATTTAAACGACAATGTAAAGATCCTTAACTATACGACAAAGGATACATTTGATCTGTTTTTATGGAATTTATTGAAACTCAAGAACGCACAATTTAAACAAATTCTATCCGGTATCTCCAAAATTAGGAAGTTTGATTTTGAAGTTGAGGCATCCTACGCCGAGACTGCAGCGTTGACTTCTGGAAATCCATTAATTCGTGAAAAACTAGACGTTGAGGAAAAAATTACTCGCCTTGAAGCACTCGAATCACATTTTCAAAAAACGGTAGATTTGGCAAGACTTGAAGTTACTTACGAAAAGAGGGTCAGAGAAGGCAATAAAAAAACGTTTCAAAAAGTATGTGTGTTGCCAGATATCCAAGAAGATCCCCCCATGTGGAGGATCAAGGCGAGCAAATATGAAGGATTTGTTAATGATCTTGAAACCGAAGATAGAGAGCGTTTTACCAAGGCTGTTCGGGCTCTAAAAGTAAAAATACACCTGACCAGATTTAAGGATGATACCCTTTCTTTTGCTGGTATTCCCATCCACACTTTTACGGAACAAGACGAGTGGGACTCTAAGAAAACAAATACTGTTTGGGGAGTTGGCGGACTCACCCGTCCTACTGCGAGTAGAATTGAGGAATTGCTTGTACACAAAGAACGTATCATAGAAAGATTTGATCAAAAGTTATCTGATCAAGCCCAAAAAATAGATCGGCTACAGGTACAAATTGACAAAAGTTTTGAGCAGCAAGATCAACTTGTAGAACTCAAGGTTTTGTTTAACGACATTATTCGTCGAATCGAAGCTGATGCAATAAAGCCCGCCGATGATGCTCTACAGTCCATCCCTGAGAAACAAGAGGAAACCATAGCTGACAAGGTTGGCAAAGAGTGTATTCAGGCAATTGATGATAGAGATAAAAAGGTGTTCTTTGCGGCCATTGAAGAGCTTGGGATTGATGCCCTCTTACCAAACCAACGTACACCACTCTTAACAGCTTTGAGAGGAAGAAATGAAGAATTTTCATCTCTAATCCTTGAAAAAGGAGCGGATGCAAACGCTACTGGTGAAGACAATTACCCTCCGCTTCATCTAGCAACACAATTCAATCTTGCCAAAGCCTGTGATTTACTCATAACATCCGATGCAAAAATGAATGGCCTGGATGCGGAAGGCAATACTGCTTTGCATGTTTCGGCGTTTAATGATTCCATAGATGCTGCAAAAGTCCTACTGGATACTGGTCAGGTAGACACTAGTATCCAGAATAATGATAAGGAAACAGCATTATTTGAAGCTTTGCAATTTCATCGGCAAGAAATTGGTTCCATGATTGTTCAGCACTCTTCGATTCTTGACCTTGAGAAGCAAAATATGAATGGAGAGACCGTTGCCCACTTGGCGGTTAACCAAGATCAATTACAAGTTTTTCAGGATATTTATGACAAACACCCTGACCTTATGGATGTACCAAATACTAAGGGCGAATCTGCATTGGATTTGATCGAAAATGAAAATAAAACATCATTCAAAAACTTTTTGGATGGTCAGGATTTCAGGATGGCAATGTAATATGCGAATCATACACCTCTTAATTTCAATATTTTTGTTTGCCAATACAAGTAATGCGGCTCCTAACCAGTTCGGTTTGCCTCAGACGCAATCTGATTATTTGATGGCAAACAACCTTGTTATTTATTCGGATCCTGATGTTGTCAGCATCTTGGATCAGATGGCCGAGGCCAGTAAACGGATAACACCGGAGACTTATATCTCTGTGGATAACCCGGACGTTCAGAGAATAACCGCCCTTTATCAAAGCCTGCTGAGTACAGTGAAAGCACTTGTACCTCTCTATATGCGCGGAGATAGGCAACCTTCCGAAAAAGCGTTGAAAGTGCTTGATTTTAAAAAAAGGCGTGAAGCAAGACTGGCCATAAGAAGAGCTTCAAGACCAGCGCAGATTCCAATTCTAAGAACACCAAAACAACAACCAGATGTTGGTACATACTCACAAGGATACAGTGTACAGCAAGTATTACAAACAAGTTTTGATTCTCAGGTGCCAAAGGTGAAAGCGCCCAAGCAGAGTCAAAAACCAGTGAGTATAACTCCGGATTATGTAGAGGGCGAAACCTCTCTGCAGGAAACTTTACCTTTTTAATGGTGTAACAATGGCAAACATAAACCCAACCAAATCGGCAGATGATATTGAAACTGAGGTGATTTCCAAAGTTTTGGAGACAGGTGATATGGAAAGTATCGAAATATCGAGTAAACAACGGGAATTAATTGAACAGCATTACGACTGTGAGACTGATTCTGACCAAGATAACGACTGAGAGAAAACATGAAAAAAACTATTATCTCACTGGCAATATTGGCAATGGCGACAAGCTCATGGGCAACGAATCAAGCTACTAATGGAAGCATCCCTGGTATGCAACATATTTCAGATTTTCAAAACCTACAGCCCTTTGCTCCTCAACCTGTCATCACACCTGCACCTTTAGGGAAAAGCCAATTAACAGATATTGAGATAAAAAAAAGGCTTAAACTGGATTTACAACAATCAGGGAAACAGGCCAAGCTAGTTATCTCTCAAAAAGAGTTCCGCAAGAAAATGGACGAAGCTGGTTCAATATTTATGGAATTTTCAGAAAAACCGAAAAATACTCTGTATATATTTGCTGATCCGGGCTGTCAGAAAAGCGCTGTAGCGTATCAGCAGATTATTGAGCAACAAATGCTCATGACGTCCAATGGCATTAATGTCAAATGGATACCTATTGTGCAAAACGGTGACCCCGAGTTGCATAAAAGAGCTGTAAATCTGTTTGTGGAATCCATTGAACATCAAGATACTACTCCTCGACAAATGCGTGAACACATTAAACACAACACAATGATGTATGCGACAGCGTTTGATAAAATTGCCACTCCTCTTGTCGTATGGGACTCCGGAGATAGTGTGGAAATTATGCTTGGTTACCCCAAACCGCAAAACACCAGATCTTTTCTGGCAACCGTTTCTAAAAAGGAAGGGTTAGTCGGCTGGCTTTTCACACTCGCAAAAAGATAAGGAGAAATAATGTCTGCAAAACCACCTACAACACTACCACAGTTTGATGTGTTTATGGATACCATAGTTGCCAAACTGCCCCAAGCTCAACACATTCGGGAAGAAGATGCAAAAGTTTGGTACGAAGCGACAAAACAGATAGAGCCTGAACGGTTCCTCTGGCACTGTGAACGGCTGAAAGGCATTGGTGGTTCTGACATTGGCGAGTTAGTTGCCGCCAAGGAAGGTGAGTATAACGCATTCAAAACACCTTATGACATCATTAATGAAAAGCTGATGATCAAAACCATCGATGGTGGCACAAAACACACTCGTTTTGGCACATTGATGGAGCCAGTGAGCCAGGCATTGTTCCATGAAAAATTTAATTGTACTTCAAATCAACAGCTGATTAATCAGGTTAATGCTCACGCATCAGAACGACACCCCTGGATGCGCTCAAACGTTGATGACATTGTGAGCATTGGGGGGCAAAATACAGATCCGAACGTCAATGGTGTGATTGTTGTTGATTATAAAAACAAAGCCAAAATTCCAGGTGAACCCTCAACCCAGGAAAAGTCACAGGTTACTCAGTATAATTATGCTCTTGAGGAATCAGGGTTTCAGGGGCCAGTTGGAAGGGCACTTGCGTATACTGACTTTGCTGCCAAGGATATTGAAGTACGTCCTGTTGACCTGAACCCACGACTTCTTAAATCGCTTTTGAATTCAGGTGATGAAGCATGGGAGCATGTTTTAAATAATACAAAACCGGGTTTTTCCGTAGCAGTCAAAACCGATCTTGTTTTCTCAGATGAAAGCAAAGAAAAGATAGAATCCCTGGAGAGTCGTATCGTCAAAGCAAAAGTCATTGCAGAGGCAGCGAAAACGCAGGTAGGTGAGTTGGAAGGTGAGCTGAAAAAAGAGATCAAAAGCCAGACGGGTGAAGCTTTGGTTAAGGGGCAAACAATGCCATTAAAGCTTCTCGGTACGACAATCAGACAAAAACTGATTGTACCGGAACTGGAACAGTTGATTGAAAGTCAACAACTTAACGGGGATGATTTCAAAAAGACCGGGAAGAAAATTGACGAGGAAAAAGTTGCAAGTTTTATCACGGTTGCAGGCGGCGATCCGGCTGACTACGTGGAAAAGGTGTATGACATAAAAAAAAATCAAAGAGTTTTGTGAGGAAAATGGATTTGAACCTCCTTTATCGGAAACTGTATCACCCACATTCAAGGCCACCAAAAAGAACGGTTTGACCAAAACAGACGTACAGGAAATTAAAGAGCAAGGAGAGGATATTGTGCGAAATGCTGCCCAGGAAGTCTCTTTAAATATGGGGCCAACCCTTTCTCCATCATAAAAAAACGAAACAATGGGACTACAACCAATTTTTGCCAGTCATGGTTTGATCGGTGGCCAAGGTAAACATAAAAGTTTTAGTAATCATCACAAGATTCAAAATTCCGATTTTGAGGTGTTTTTCAAAAAAAATATTGTGAGAGCAAGAGAAAATATTGATCCACAAACAAAGAAAAAGATTGATGTTTTCCAGGGTGAAACGGAGGTTCCTCTTATAATTTTCAGTATTTTAAGAAATGACCCTGAATTAGCTGAACACAGCCTGTCCATCACTCATGATACTGAAGTTGTATTTGGATACCAGAAGGAATTCTCGGTTCATCTGGCCGTTAAGAGTGAGAAAGCCATACCATTTCTGGATTTGCTTGAAAAATATAATGTTGATGTGAATAGCCGAAATATTGATGGTGAAACCGCATTCTTTATAGTGTCTGGACATGACGACGACCAGGTAGGTGAAAAACTAATAAAGATGGGTGCCGATCCCTATATTCCAAATAATGACGGTGTGACCCCACTAAATAATGCACTAATGAGGAATGCCAAGAAAATGGTAGTCCTAAACCTAAATGTATTGTGAGCAAGCGGAGTAATGTATGGGTAAAAAACCAATATTTACACATCCGGAAATTACAAAGCAATCAGGCTTTGATGATTTTATTTTAGCTTTAAATGAAAATCATGCCGGAAAATTACCAGAGGAAAAAGATTCTGCATATGATGAATTCGTCAGTAAATATATAGGACGTGTTCAAATTGAATCTCGGATTAACCCAGAGGGCGATATCTTCAACGGGGAAACGAAAGTACCCTTGGCAGTTTTTGGTGTCCTTACTGATGATTTGGAGACGACCAAAATTGCTCTTGAGGCAAATTCAGATACTATAAAATTCGGTCCTCACGATGAAGGTTTGGCTCATCTCGCTGTCAAAAATGAAGTAAGTCAGCCATTACTTCAATTATTGAAAGATTTTGATCATGACCTGGATCAACCCAACAAATATGGTGAAACCGCATATTTTTATGCAGCAACAAAAGACGATGTAGAAGTTGGGAAAACGCTTGTTGATCTGGGTGCCGATGCGACGATCCCAGATACAAACGGTAAAACACCTCTTTTTAGTGCATTAGAGAACAATGCAAACAGTATGGTTAAATTCACAGGGGAAGCAATGGAGATGAGTGATCAAAAGAAAGAGGTTGTGCAAGATGCGTTTCGCCAATCATTGTTTGAGAGTGACATTGAGGTTCAGCAAACATTGGCTAACCATTTTCTCTTTGCCGATGTGAAAAATAAACCTTCTCTGGAAAGCATGGATGAAGTGCTTATGGCAAGCTGGCAAAAGGATACCAATACAGTTAAGTCTCTTGCAGGCGCAGGGTTTTCTCTTGACGTACAAGACAGTACAGGGCGTGACCCGCTTGAAATCGCACAAATTACGGGCAACACCAAGCTCGAAAACTTTATCGAACAGCAGATGGATTCTTCCATGAGCATGTAGGAGTAAATTATGGACGCACAACAACAGCTAAATGATGCGGTTGATAATAGCAATCATGCCGGTATAAAAGATGCCTTAGCAAAAGGCGCAGAAGCTTTCGTCACAGTCAAAAGCACAGATCGTTCAGGGTATTCGAGGGGGGACAATGAGGCTCTGCTTTTACAAAGTTCTCTGGTAGGGGAGATGAGTATTTTAAAAACCCTAGTTAAAGATGAAAAAACGGATGTTAATTGTTGCGATAGATCGGGGAAAACACCGGCTATGAATCTCGTTATTGGGGGATATTTGGAGCATCTTCCTTTCCTGCAAAAACATGGTGCTGACCTTCAAATTAAAGACAGGAATGGTAAAAACATTGCCTTTTATGCTGCGAGGTATGGTGGGCTGGCAGATGTTATTTATTTTGAATCTCAAGGCGTTGCCATAACCCATGTTGATGATTTTGGCATGAATCTTTTCCATATGGTCAGTATTGCAGAAGAGCCCAAGATGGATATGGCACACTATCTGGCAACGAAAGGGATTGACCACGAAGCTAAAAATAATTCAGGCCACTCTCCATTAACACTCAACATTGCCATGAATAAAAAAAATAATGATCTGTTTAATTTTTACATGATGCTGGGCGAGTACATATAGAACAATATCCTGTATTAAGGTTGACATCCATAGTCTCATAGTGTTAGAATTAGTGTAACAACAAACACACACTAATGGAGGTGTACTATGCGTGTCATCGTCGAAAAAAATGGTAATCGTAAAATGGCTCTCAATATGACTGTTAAGGTTACAGGGTTTGCCAATGAAGGTGATCAGGTAGGCGTTAAGGGAACCAATGTTTTTAACAAACAAGAGGTAACGGTCTGGCTTACAACCAAAGGAAAGTCGTTTGATAATCCAAAACGAAAATCTATTGCTGAATTGCAAAACGGATTTAACATTATCAGGACACCATATGTTTTAAAACCTGGTGGCCTCGTTTCCTTTAAGTCTGCTTTTCCAAAAGAAAAAGACAGCGATCATTATTTCTCAAATTGGGCAAATGTGCTTGCTTACAATGAGGAAGAAAAAAAGTACCTCATTTACAGTAAGTGCGCCATTGTCAGTATTCACAACCACTACGGATGGTTTGACGACAGTATTCCCCAGGCCGACAAAAACACTCCTTGGGGGAGAATGGCAACGTATGAAATCAATCCTGAAAAACATATTGTTGGTCAGAATACCCAAGAACTTCATGCGGGAATTAAGGCTTTTGCAGAGCAAAACAAATTTCCAACATTTATCATTCGCTTGCTTGATTTGAACGGAAATGTTTTGGGGTACACATCATTTTGGAAAACGTATTGGACAGAGAAGAGTAGGAATTTCACACCTACCGAATTAGCAGATGCCCTTATTGCCCAGACTGAACAAGAATTGCAGAATTATAGTTCAGTGTGTGGCTTTAATGTGATGCCAGGACAAAAGTATGCTGTGTCTCCAACGCAATTGAGAAACGCAAATCCTAAAGAAAGTGCATTAAATTATTGGGTGGAAACAGCAACCAGTTTTTACTCCAAAACACAGTATGAATCTCAAATAGTATATGACTATTACTGCAAAGAGATTTTTGCAAAACTCGGTGGCCCGAACAATGAGTTTGTAAATAATATCCAGTTCATCAACCCCGATAAAAAGGCAGTGGGTGTTGATCCTGTTTTAGCGGGTGACTTGCAATACTCACAAGCTCTTGGGGCGGACAAAGCTGAGAATATGGAAACACCCCTTGAAGAAAAACAGGAAGAACAGCAACAAGAACCTATGAATGCCGACCAGAAACAGCCAGAACAACAAAACACATCTATTCCTGATGAAATGCCAGATGATTCCATGGCCTCGTCTGATTCTTTTGAAGCACCAGACGTGACACCAGAAGCAAAATCGGAAAATCAGGAGGAGGATGCCTGGGATTCCCTTGATTCAGTCAATCCCGCTCCTGGTAATGCCTTGCCGGACGATTTGTTTGGGACAGAACAATTTTAAAAGTAGTACCCGTAAGAGTAGGGAAACACCCTGCTCTTACGGGTACCAAATGAGTTCCTTATGCCAACAGAAGCAAAACAACAACCTACAGCCATAAAGAACAGAAACAAAGCTAGTGCGGTTTCTTCCGTTGGTAATAAAGAAGATAGCCGCATAAATTTGGATCAAACGATAGAAAATCTAAGACATTCTTCTCCAATTTTGGCAGACCAAATTGACGCTATGGTTGCCTACTTCCCTAACGCTAATCCAGATCAAAATAAATATTGGCTTTTTTTGCATAGCCAGCTTTCTTATACAGTTAAATTTGAGCAATCTCGTAAGGATAAAGATTATTTTGCACCACCACGTCCCCCTAGCGCCCTCACGATCAGTTCCATTGATCTTCAGAAGATAGCCAAAGATTCCAGTAAATTTATCAAAGACAATTTTGACGACATCGAACGGCAGCTCGAAGGCTCCGGTATGGGTCGTCCTAAACCCACCGGAAGATAATATGCCGAGTTTACAAAAATCAACAGACAGGATCATTGAGGATTTCCCCCAAAGATCAGAATCCATTATTGCGAGCATGAACACCATGCCGTCTGTAGATGCACAAAAAAATGATCCGCAACGTGTTTTTGCATACCTTAATTCTGCTATGGAATATACGGTTAATTTTTTCAAGAATTCAGATTCTGATCCAAGCAGATTTGCTCCACCTTCCCCTCCAAACAGCGTGAAATTATCTAAAGAAGATCTGAATAATTTTACAGCCCGAGCCACTAATTTTATTGCAGATAACTGGGATGCAATTTCAAGTCATGCGCATCTAACTGGGGATGGGAAAGCTAAGGTTGCGAATCGGGCCGAAATGGATTTTACGCGTCATCAGGTTGGCCGTGAGGAAGTATTAAAGAGTGAACTTGGCAAGCAAAAATCATTTTCACAGCATAAAAAAGGTGAAAAAAAGGGTGCTCTATTGGCAGGTGCATTTAATGGTGGTCGCCCAGCCCCCACAAAAGACCAGAAACAATTTGCATTAGAAACAACGAAAGGTGCCGCCATTGGGTTCTTAAAAGGTGGTAAGGCTGGTGCAGTTAAGGGTGCAATTACTAAGGGTGGCAAAAAAATGATGCAACAGGTGAGAGATAAACGTAGTGAGGCTGAATCTCATGAATCACAAAAAACAAACAATGCCCCTCAAATGAAATAAGAAGGAGACAAAATGAATAAAAAAATAGTATCAGTCGTTGCATTCTGTAGTTTGGTTCTTACTCAATTTGGCTGTGCAAAAAACAGAGATGCTACAGGTGGAGAGGTTTCGCTTGGCTTGTTTGGGGGAGCTGTTACAGGTGCCATTATAGGTGCATCAACTCCTGCTACTCTTGCTGGAGCACTGCTCGGAACTATTCTTGGAATTGCAATTATTGATTTGTCAGATGATGAAGTGGAAATGGTGTTGGAGCCCGTAGAGCTAACCCCAGACTTAAGCCCCATTGTAGTTGAACAGACGCCCTCATACATGATACGTCCGGTTAATACATTTGAAGTGGCAGGAGGGAGTAGGACTGCCTGGTGCCGTGATGCAACCATCAAACGTCTTGGCAGCATGGATCAGGAAACTATTCTCACGAAGCTATGTCGTGATGACGATCACTGGTTTCTCCAGAGTATTTAGAATATCGTGAAGAATAAATCATTTATTGCGATTACAGTGCTTTTATTTGTTACTGCCTGCACGATACCACCCAAACGTTCAAACAATCGTATCTATGATGCGTATCTTGAGGTGAAGGGGTATGTCATACAAGAAAAAGATTATGCCCTCCTGGAGATGTTACAGCAAAAGCGGGATCGTGCTATTTCCTTACAATTAGAACGAAAAAAACTGCTTGGCGAAATAGAAACTTGAAAAACAAATAGATGCAGATAAACAAAATAATAAAAAAACCGTAGAACTTGCAACTCTATCGCCTCAGCTGGTTCCGTCAGCTGAACCTCAGACAGAAGAAATAAATTCACTCTCTGGTCAATCATGTCCGTGGGTAGTTGTTGATGAACAGCATTTGGGAGAACTTGGTTCTCAGACAATACGAAAGGAGTTCTCTTTGGATTATGAGCGCCTGGCGGTTGATATCGAATCCGGACAGACTGTGTTGCTCTTTGAAAATGGTAAGGAAATATTTGTTACGTATCAACGAGAGTCCGTACAGGGTTCTGTTATATGCCGGGAATATGAAGTTGTTACAACTATTAAAGGGCAACCGATGATCGATATGGAAACCGTGTGTAAGAGTGGAGATCAATCATGGCAGCTATTAACGAGGTGACATAAAAAAATCTTCAGTATCATTCACAGGTGAGTCATACGCTAAGTCAAAGATATCCCCGGCAGAACTGTTATTTGCAGGAATGTCTTCGGCTAAAGCAAAGGCGTCCGCACCTTTGGATGTGTCATTTTTGGGTAAATCTCTGGCCATTTCAAATGGGTCAAAATTGTCATTCTGCAATGCGCTGTCCTTCGCCTCTTGAACCGCAGCATCAGATCTGGCCGGCCAGGTTGATTTGTCGGGAAACCAACTGACTGTTGGTTGTTCTTCTGCAACAAACGGGACAAGAACCTCGGTGAACATCTTACTCGCAGCCTTAAATTCTTTGTAGACCGCTTTGTAATCTAATTTTCCGCCTTCTTTAAAGCTCTGCACATAATCAGCTTCCTGTTCGACCTGGACAGGAATCTCCAAAAGAGCGCTGGCCGACAACATAAACATTTGTGCACGAATTTCCTCTTTGGCATATTCAACAGGAGTGATAGTTTCAATACCTCTATTCTCACGAGATTTATGACCTGTCCAATGATACAACTCGTGAAGTAGGGTGGACGTGTATTGGGATTCTTCCTCAAAGGCGTTTGCCGGAGGCATCTCAATATTATCCTGATTCGGTCTGTAAACAGATTCACTACCTTGTTTCACTTCTATTTTATTAACCGCAACTAAATGGTCAACCAGGGCATTGTGCGTCCACGTCCTTTCACCTAATAAATCTTCTAATTTTGGGAAACCGGTAAATTGTTCAGCGTTAAACCTGGGAACTGTTTTGAACCGGAGAAATGTTCGTTCCTGTTCGCTAGGGTTTTGATTTTGGGATTCAGGGGTGCCATTACTGCTGTCTGCCCCCATTACCCTGTCAAGTATATCTGGCTTTGATGGTTGCTGGTTGTCTTTATCTTTGTTCTTCTTGGTGTAAACAATGGGCTGCAGAATATAACTGGCTTTACTTCCCTTTTTAATTCTAACTTTTTTGGGATCGTAACCTTGTTCCTCAGCATATGTTTTTGCTTGTCCGAGGGTTAGAAACCTGGGATCTGTCCATGAGTTACGCATCATATCCATCATTAGGAACAGTGTGTTGCTCCCTTGGTAACGATGTTTTGTCTTAGGGTTGTGCGGCAAAGCACCTAGACCACCAAGACAATCTTTCCAGGGTTGCACCCATTCTTGGGTTTGTCCCTTCTGGAGAACTTCGAGAAAGTTGTCCATTTGCTCTTTAATAAAGACATCGACACGTTTTTTATGCTCTGCAGATGAAATTGGTTTGCGCTTTGCCATGGTATCTCAGGGATAAAAAAGATTTTTAATTGAATAAATTCTGAATTGATCCAGACAGATCAACGTTATGCTGAGTAACGCTGAAGTTCACGATATCACCGTCAATGGTAAAAAGACTGTTTCCGTCAGCTGGGGGTGAACCTCCGATTTGACCGTTCCACTTGATATCGAAGAATGACGCCCATGTAGAAATGCCCTGTACAGAGCCTTGCAAATAACCCATGGCGGCATTCCAGACTGCCTGCATAACAGCATCACAAACTCCGCTAAGCAAGGAATCTATGCTCGGTAAACTCAAAGTGAAAAAGCCTGATAACCCACCTCTAACTGCAGTTAAGCAACTAGTAACCGAAGAAAGATCCGGTTGTTGCATCAGTTGGTTAACCACCTCCAAAGCATTAGCATTTACTGATTCCCTGGTAATATCCATTATTGTTTTTACGTTGTAGCAATTACAAGCAGCCTCCACAGGCTTGTTTTTTACCATTAACATGGAGAATATCAGAAGCGTTAAAATGAAAAGTTTTTTCATGGGCATCACCTGGGGATAGAATTGAGTAATTTCTTTACTCGCTGCCGAGTAAATTTTCCAAAAATACGACTATTTAGATCTTGTTGAATAATCCAGTCAAATCGAGAAACAAGAACGTTGCATACCGGTGCATGACCTGTATCATCCACATGGTCAACGCACCACTGAACCACTGTAGATTCAAACATCATTGTCGGGTCGGCCAATCCAAATATTCTTAAAGCAACGCCAAATCGAACATGCGCCAGAACTACGATCAATGAGATAATACGGTCATCATCAAACAAAGATTGTAGAAAGTGTTCTTCCTGTGAGATTCTTAGTGCCAGTTGTTCAAGCATTACTTTGAATTCATCATCATTCAAAACCCAGTCTTCTCCAAGCTCTAGTAATTCCAGCTTATATCGTAGAGTTGGTGAAATTGAATCAAGCCATTTTTCGTTGTTTTCCAACAGTGCCATCGATAACCCTCACCTGTAATAACGCTAATAACAGTGAAAATAGTAATAAGATATGAAAAACTGCAAAACAGTATAAATATAAATATTGCCTTTTTTCGTGCTTTAAGTAAATTTATACCATCATGAAATATTTCACAATAGCGATAATAATAAAAATAGCAATGTTTGTCGTTCTTACTGTTTCCTTCGCAGGTGAAGTGAACGGCCAAGATGGCGCTTTTTCTCCCGTGACAATGGAGTGCGTCCAGCAAGCGGGAATGCATTACGATATCCCAATGCCTATTATTGTTTCCATTCTCGACGTAGAAGGTGGAAAAATAGGAACAAAATTCAAAAATTTGAATGGCACTACAGATCTTGGTCCAGCTCTTATCAACTCGCAATGGCTGGCAAAGGTCAAACAGTATGGCCTTACAGAAACTCAAGTGAGGAATAATGGTTGCAAGAACATCATGTTGCTCACATGGATACTCGCAAATTATATGCAAGAATCACAATCAATTTGGCAGGCAGTAGGGCGTTTTCATTCCTCAAACATCGAAAAACAACAGGCATATGCACTCGACGTTTATGACTCTTTTACATCTATGCACGACACTTCCAGATATGATGGTGCTAAGCAAATATTGGCCAGAGCAAATACACTAAAATGAGTTATTCAAACGACCGCAACAGCGTGATAACGACAGAAATGATCTATGTCGGACTAGGGTTATTAGTCATAGTTGCTATAAAAATGGCTTATTCAAACTACCGTTATGAAGTCAATTCAATCTTATTTGGCATTAACCAAATTGAGATCACGCCTTTTGCGTGGGTAGGATTCAATGAAGCTCAGCAAGCTCTCGAAACAATAAAAAACGCGAACCCGGGAAACCATAGTTTTGAAATTGTAACTCGGATGTTTACTTTTGTTGGTCGCTATATGAGGTGGTTCAATGCTTTTGTTTTACTAGTGTTGACATTTGTCATGTGGCGCACAGGGCTAGGCATGGCTTATACCCGTAAACATACAATGAAGACTATTCTGCAGGAAAATTCTCAGGAATATCCCGGCCTATTGCCTGTTGTAGGACGAAATATTTTAGACGAGAACCCGCACAAAGGCCCATGGCGTATTGCTACCCCTCCTTTGCAATTTGCTCTGGAAAATGAATTACTCGTTGATCAAAACAATATACCCATTGATATTGATGAAATATTAGACAAGACAACAAAACTCCCCATAGAATCCTCAAAGTATCTGCAAGACTCGGATAACAATTGTCTGGATCGTGCGAAAGCAGAACAAGTATTTACAGAGCAACTAGGGATGAAATTTGAACAGCCAATCATGACCGATAATGGTTTGAATACCGATATAATCAATGAACTTCCTGATTATGTACAGGGATTAATAGCCGTTTTTGTGGCTCAGGGAAGCGGGGCAGAAGGGAGGAAAAAAGCAAACGGTCTCCTGGATCAAATGAACAGATCATTTCAAGAAGAAGGGCGTGTTATTGAAAAAGCAACTTTATTTTATACCGAAACGATCACTCTTGCTTTTTGTATTGATGTTACAGGTGCGGCAGAGCTCATCGAAGAGTATGGGAATTTTGATTCCTTGCGGTTTTCCATAAAAAATCATCAGGCCTACCTAAATGTTTTTTTGATGGCCTTGTATGAATATGCAAGAGTAAAAGGGTTACTTCCATCATCTGTATTCCTCTGGTTGAGACCTACTGACAGACTCTTATGGTACACTCTCAATGCTGTCGGCGGTAATACTCCATGGGCTGAAGGTGCTGGCTCTTGGAATCATTTTGAGTCTGAAAAGGCGGTTAAAGCCAAAAAAGAATCAATGCACACGCCAACAGTCTTGGGGGCTGTAGACGCACTTGAAGTTGGAATAGCTGAAACAGGATGGCTGGTGATTCCTGAAGTAGAGGTTGACGATGGCGAAGCATAGAATTACTCGCAAACTCAGAGGCCTTGAAGAACGACATATTCTTGATGAACATAAGCAATTAAGGGATGTCCGATCAATATGGGTACAAATCACCGACCCCTTCAAACTTCGTGCAGTGACTTTTTGTTGCATGGGGGGATATGTCATCATCCCTTTTGTTATGCCTATTGTAACAAATATTATGTTATTTCTAGGGATTATGCACTTCATTTGGTTCTTACGGGAATGGAAAGATGAAACACTCCCCATGCGTTTGCCCTGTTCTGCAAATCAAACAGATTATTCAGATCCTATCCCTGGTCGAAAAAAATATTTTAAATCATCGGGTGTAATGTTTTTCGGGAATGAATTGAGAACCAATAGGGAATTATGGGCGAACTTGAGAGATTGTTTAACTCATATTTTTGTTTGTGCAACTACAGGTAGTGGTAAAACGGAGATATTACACGGTCTTAGCTTTGGTGGTGCTTTAGCAACATGTGGTGGTTATTACTATGTTGATCCGAAGGGCTCAACAAAACTTCCGATGCAGATATACACGATGTGTAGAATGTGTGGACGTGATGATGATTTCAGGGTTTTGAATTATCAGAGTGGTTCAAAACAGAACTACGGGCCAAAAATATCCAGGTCATCCAACACAAATAATCCATTTGCATTTGGTTCTGCTGAAGCATTAACACAGCTCCTTGTGTCACTCATTCCAAACTCATCGGGTGATAATGCTATTTTTGCTCAGAACGCTCAAACATTGATCACAGCCCTTATGTTCGGTCTTGTTGAATTGAGAGATAAGCATGGTCAAGAATTAAATATTAATACAATTCGTAGGCATATGTCCCTTACAGAGTATGTCAAACTCGCAGTTCGTAAAGATCTTTCAAGGCCGACGAGAGATGCATTGCATAGTTTTTTAGCGTCAGTGGGGTGGCGAGCAGATAAGGGGAATGACGAGGATCCCATGTCAGGCCAACCTAGATCTTTTCCAGAGCAGTTTGGTTATGCACGATCATATTTTGGTTTATCCCTTGCATCCCTTACAGACACCTACGGTAATATCTACAATACCGAATTTGGCGAAGTTGATCTTTATGATGTGATTATGTCGCGAAGAATTTGCTGTGTGCTTTTACCCTCTCTTGCAAAGTCCCCACAAGAACTTGAAAATCTGGGAAAGATATCGCTTTCTGCTTTAAAAAATGCCTGTGCCGTAGGTCTTGGTGACGGAACATTGGAAGGCACCGTAGAGGATATTTTAGAAGCATTACCAACCGACTCAAATACGGTATTTATGAGTATTACCGATGAAATGGAATCGATACCTACGCCAGGGTTTAGTTCGATCTATACTCAAGCGCGCTCCCTTGGCGTGGTCGGTTGTTGTGCTACACAGTCGTATGGCGGTCTCAAAGGGTCTGATGAAAAGGGTGCTCAGCAAATCATTGAAAACACCAAAATTAAAATATTTGGAACTGTAGAATCCGGTGAAGGTACATGGGAACTAGTTGATAAACTATCCGGTGGTGATGCGAAAGTTTTGCAGTCAGACGGATATCATATTCCACAGCCCACAGCGCAACGTGAGCAGGGGATTCAATTTTCTTATCGAGACCAGGGCCATGCAAAAGTTAGCAGCATGAAAAGAGTTACCCTCCGTGACCTGCAAAATCAGATTGAGGGCGAATACCATCTGTTTTTTCGTGGCCACCTTATTCGCGGTGAATCCTTTTACACTGATGTACCTCTGGAATCGGCCCAACAGTTACGTGTTGCACATATGTTGAAAGTAAAACAAATTAATACAGAAAAATATTTTGAAATACTTGATATTGCAAAGAATCTTAAAAGATTGACCCAAAATCAAAAAGAGTATGGATGTAGTAACGAGGATCATTTGGGGCTTATGTCTCTCCTGACCGGAGAGCAAACGATAACCGAAGAAGAATGTATTGCCACGGTGCTAAACACTGAGCACCAACAAGAGATTGTTCCTTCTCCAGTGGATTCTATGATTGAAGAGAATACTAGCGAGATACGTCTTGAAAAAATAGACACAACTGCTGCAACTTTTGCGACCACAGGAATAGATGATTGTGGCAAAAGAATGGAGCAGGAAGGGTTTTTTCAATGGCTTGAAGTTGATTATGCGGGGGAAATAGTAGATATCGAAAAACAATTGGGTGCGACGCATGATGAAGCAATTGCGTCCACCGGAAAACTATTGGTAGAGACTGCAAAAGCATCAGCTAAGCATCCGACTGATCCGGTACCAACAAAGAATCCTGAAAAAGTTAAACGGCACTTACATCAAATGATCACATACGACGATCGTATCAATATCTAATAATTAAGAGGCTAAAAATGTTCGGAAACAAAAAGAAGGAAACGATCAATGGGCAAAATGTGTTGGATATTGATTCTTCTGAAACTAGAGAAATTGATGAAACGAATGAAGGTGCAAAGCGAGGAGTAAAAGTCGTTGTTGAATCCAAACAGTATTACCAAAAAGCTTACTTTTTAGCCATTCGTGTCGCGTTTGCCTCGATTATTATCGCAGGGCTTTCAATTTTGGGTAACTATTATCAATATACGCATGTGCCAAAGCCTACCTATTTTGCCTCAACTCCAGATTTGAGACTGGCACCAATGATTCCACTGGCTCAACCTATTATGTCTCAAGGTGCACTGTTGGATTGGTGCGTAGAATCAGTTTCAAATACCCTGTCTCTCGATTTTCGAAACTATAAAACCCAACTTACAAATATGAGAGAACGATATACAAGCAAGGCATTTAAAGAGGTTCTTGCTTCGCTGAAGGCTAGCGGTAATCTGGAATTAATAGTTGAAAAGCGGTTGTCAGCAACCTGTATCGCAACATCTGCACCGATTATCACCAAGGCCGGTAATTTGCGAGGCATATTCACATGGATAATCGAATTTCCAATGATTGTAACTTTTGAGGATTCAAATGGGGTCCAAAATGAACAAAAATTATCAGCAAAAGTCGTCGTTGAACGTACTCCAACAACAGTGAATCCAAAGGGCATCCTAATTAAACAACTTGTTACGAAAGTCAGCTAAAAGGAAATGCAAAAATGATAGGTGAAAAAATAGTTAAACTTTTTGATGATGTTGTTCAGGGCGCTAACGGCTATATCGGCTTGGGGTTACATGACTATTGCCGGCTGGAAACAGCAGATCCACACAATGATTTCACTCTTGTGTCGGACAATGGATCCATGTGCAGTATCGTTAATGTTAAAGGGTCTCTGGTTGGTCGTGGAGAAAAAGATTATCTCAAATTTGCGAAAGAACAGGGAAAGGTTTTACACACCAAATTTTCTTATCCCGGTCACCTGTTACAAATAGTTTACGATTACAACCCATATATCGCTGAAACAAAAGTGAAGGAGTTACTTCAGCCATCTTGCAATACAGCACAGAAAATGGGTTTTGACATTGAAAATATTTTTGATGATTGGGGAAAGACAATCGCCAAATATTGTGCGGAAGAGAATATTTATTTTGTACTTTGGACAAAGCCCGAGATTTTGTCGCCGAGAGAAAGAGGCCGAGCTCGCAGGAAAATGCGTAAGACCTCGGTGAAAACATCTCCTCCCATTAACAAACATACGCAAAATATCGGTATGACAATGGGGGAACTTGTCCATCAGCACGAGTCTTTTGTTTCAATGATAACGGATGCTTTTGGTTCCATGGGTATCGTTGCCGAAACTCTATCTGCTCACAAATCCTTACATGAGATAAGATCAATCATTGATTACGATTTTACAGACTCAAATTGGAAACCTGTTTTGCCGGGTGATAAACTAACTATACGATTTCCAGAATATGGTGCATCTCCCACAAGTCCTGAAACGTATCTTTATCCATCACTACAGGAACAACTTTTTCCTCGTGAACCAATGGTAATAAAAAAAGCTGTTGAAATAGGGAACAAGCTTCATCAGGGGATTTTATTGGCGTTACCTCCGCAGCATCCGCAATCATTCATGAGTCTTTTTGAAAAAATGAGAGATAAAAACATACCTTGGCGGGCAAGTTTTTATATAGATGCAAATGGTTTGAAACATGTCAATTTTAAAAATGTTTTGGCACAGGTTCTCCAATTTAAAAATTCTACAAATCAACGTTTTGTTCGTGCGATAGAAGGCCTCGAAAAACAACACGATGAGTGTATAGTACGTTTTAGAGCCTCTTTTTCTACATGGGTTTACGATGAGGGTGAAGATGCTCTTTCCCGATTAGGGCAACAGGTAAATAAGCTTTCAACAGCTGTTCAGAGTTGGGGCAGTTGCGATGTAACAGAAATGATCGGCGATCCAATGCTTGGTGTGGCCTCCACAATTCCAGGAGCAATGCTTTCCCATCCAGCTCCGAACTGTGCCGCTCCACTTACCGAAGTACTCTATATGATGCCTATGTCTAGACCAGCGTCTCCCTGGGATGCAGGCTCTCTTGTTTTCAGAACACCAGATGGAAAAATAATCCCATTTCATCCTCAATCATCACGTCAGGCTGCGTGGGTAGACCTTGGCGTAAGTCCCATGGGTGGCGGGAAGTCAGTTTTCTTGAACACGATAAACTTCGGATTCATCTTTCAGCCAGGTTTGTCGGAGTTGCCGTACTTGTCTATTATTGACATCGGTCCCTCATCCAAAGGACTTATTTCTTTGCTTAGTTCCTTGCTGCCTGAAGACAAAAAACATTTGGTTATATATGAGCGTTTGAAAATGCGCCCTGAATACTCGATAAATCCTTTTGATACTCCTCTAGGTTGTCGTCAACCTTTAGTTAATCAAAAATCGTACCTGGTAAATTTCTTGTGTCTACTCGCTACACCATTAAATAAAGATGCCCCACAAGATGGTGTAGATGGAATTTCTTCAACGATTATTGATATGGCTTATAGGGAATTTTCAGATGAAAAGAATCCACGGGTATATCAGTCGTCGGATAGCAAAGCTGTGGCTAAAATAGTAAAGAAACATGAAATACCAACAAACGAGTATACCACGTGGTGGGAACTCGTGGACATCTTTTTTCATAAGGGTCTAATAAGTGAAGCTATACAATGTCAAAGATATGCAATGCCTCGCTTAGATGAAGTTGCAAGTTTTGTTAATAATTCCCTTGTTGCAGATCAATATCAGTTTAAATCCGGGTCTGGGGAAAATATTACCAAATTTTTCCATCGGGTAATTATAGAGGCTATTGACAAATATCCAATTTTGAAAAGGCCCACACAATTTGATATTGGTTCGGCTAAAATAATATCCCTGGATTTGGATGAAGTCGCTCCTCGTGGAGGAGCAGGGGCTGATAGACAAACTGCTGTAATGTATATGCTTGCACGTCACGTTGTGGCAAGTAAATTCTTTCTAATGCCCACAGATGTAGAACAGATGCCTGATGAATATCAAACGTTTCATCATAAGCAAATTGCGCAAATGCGACAAAATCCTAAACGTTTGGCATATGATGAGACACATAGGGTGTTTCGTAACAACACGATTTCTGATCAGACCGTTGGCGATCTTGAAACATCAATTCGAGAGTCACGAAAATGGAATTTGTCGATCGGCCTTTATTCTCAAAGTATCAAAGATTATCCTGAGATTTTAATCGACTTGGCAACTCAAATTTATATCTTTGGTGCTGGTGATGAAAAATCAGTTGAAAATTTGCAAGACAGGTTTGGTCTTACAGATGTAATTGTTGAGAAACTACGGCATCTTGGAAAGCCTGGTCCCAAAGGTGCAAACATGATCTCCATCCTTAAAACGGATGTTGGGATACTCGCCCAGGAGTTAACCAATACTTTGGGTCCCCTTGCTATGTGGGCTTTTTCATCCACAACAGAAGATGTTACCGTTCGCGATTCTCTTTATGAGCGAATAGGAGTGCAAGAGACATTGCAGATCCTCGGTAAATTGTATCCAGGTGGAGTTAAGCGTGAGATTGAGCGCAGACGCCATTCATTTAGTTTGAGCGGTGATAAAGATGCAAGAGATGTGATTTTAGACTTGGTGAATGAAATACACGAAAACGCAAACAGTGAGGTCAAAGTACATTGATGAACTTACAAATCAATAAAAAGGAAATACCAACTAATGATAAGTTTGCAAAGGAGATGCAGGGCCTCGTTATTAACGCTCTCCAAAGTGCCAAAGTGACCCCGTATTACTACGGGAATAAATTGGACCTATCTGAAATGTCGGCTTTTGATGGTGGAATGGTCAAATTGTTTCAGCAAACGTTGTTGATAGATGCAACTCTAAAAACAGATCATATCTGGGACAACGGCTTTTTTATATCCGAAGATGACGAATCTCTTTTGGGGTACAAAGTGAAAATTGAAGCGCCAAAACCCAAAACACCAAAATACCCAGTACCGGCTATGCTTCTCGATGCTATAAACACTGCGATTCGACTCTCAGCAACACCGAATGCTCTTGAGTTAGATAGTCTGCCTATACTTCCTTTTCCGTCATATATGAGGCAAATGGAAGTGCCGTTAAAGTGGAAGGATATCGCTCCGACATTTGCCGAACGAGAAGCACAGTATCGGGCGCAACATTTTATGGAAGATCAAGCCGCACAACTTCAATAAAGGAATAAAAAATGCTTTCGTCGTTGATGACCAGACCAAAACAAGAATCATTGCTCAATATTGAAGATAAGCAAAGAGCAAGGGAACGAGTCAGTAAAACGGAAGAGATTCCGTCACCAGTTGAAGCAAAACTGGAAAAACCTATCGAAAAGGTAACCTCATCTGGTGGTGCTAATACGTGGTCATCGCTTAAAATTAAATTGAATGATTTTCAGACGAGAGCCCCATTACTAGGCATGGCTATCGTTAATGCCGATGGTGATTCTGAAAAGATGTTTCAAAATGCTAAGAAACTAAATGATTTTCACAGAGCAACAACAGAGAAAATTGCAAGTGTCATTTGGTCTGACGAGAAGGTACCACCAGCGGCCATTGCAGTAATTGGCAAAGGCATTTCCGATTCAATGCAGGCAATTTGGCAAAGTAAAATCATGGGCTCACAAATTACTCCTGAGAAAACAGCATCCTTGTTTCTCAAATTTATGCCAGAAATGAAAGACGATGTTGAGCAAATATTTTCAAACGATAATAACGTTCCGCTGGCAACACTCATCGAAGCGAAAACCGGTGTAAAGATTGCTGCCAAACTAGTTCAAATAGTCTCCAATGAGCCACAGTCATTGCAAAAGTTTTATCTTAACACCAAGTCTTTTTCTGAAGTTGTGGCAAAGCTAAATGAACAAATACAGTTGGACAGCAAACAATTAAGTCAAACATTTTCCTCTCCGGATGAACGACATAGAGATATTGCCTATCAGTCTACTTTAAAAACCCTTGGATCTGTTTATGAACAAAGTCTACAAATGGCTTTCGATGAAATAAAAACAACAATTTATTCTTATAAAGACAAAAGTGCTGAAGAAAAACAGAGTTATACAAATCAAGCAGAACAAAAAGTCTTTGGTCAACTATACGATCAGACTATAGAAAATGCCTCGCAGTTAGCTTCGGCTATTTACTCGGTAAAAATGCCAGAAAGACAAACGCAACAGGCTGATGATGCCGGGCCAAGGCCACGATGAAAATTAAAAAAGTAATTATTACGGTTGCATTATTGCCATTTGTTATTTTGGCATCGGTTTCTCCTGGACATACGATTTGTTGTAGTGCTGCTGATCTCAACGACGTAACCCAAGGCATTAGAATTACGTTCATGGCCGCATTAGATAATGTAGCTGCATCACTTGTACAGGATAAGGTTGATGGAATGCTTGGCTTGGCAGGTGATAACACAGGCCAGGAAAAAGAAATACAAGCTGCAATGAAATCTTTTGAAGCAGCTACATATAGTGCAGCAGGAACATTGAAGCAGCATGTACTAACGAAGAGAGTTTTAAAAAACAACATGCAATACTTACCTCTTAGTCAGAGCGCTTTTGCATGTTGTAATGATGCTCTTGAGGATATTCCTGCGGGGCAGGGAACAGAGCGTGGCCTAGACGACACGATTTATTCATCAATTCAGACACGGAACAACCAATTTAACGGTATCGCTCAACGAACAAGATTTCTGAAGCAGGAGTGGTCTATTCCCGCTGCAGAAAAGGTAGTTAAAGGATCAAATATATTCCCAACGAATGGCACTTTAACAGAAGCTGAAGTCGCTGCTGGTGTAAGGTTGGTGAGTTTGAGCACGAATCCAGTACCAGCCCCCAGACTTTCGGCGGGTCAATCTGCAACAACAGCCGGAGAGCAATACGAGATAATAAAAGGAATAAAGCTCACAAAATTGGCACCGTCCCAAAAGGCTCTCTCAACAATTATAGCTTCAAATGCACCTGTTTATAATATGCAGGAATGGGCGGAGCAACTTTACAAAGCCACAGGTCGATCCGGAACACCGGCATCCGTCGCCAATGGAAAACTTAGTTCTAATGCAATTTTAAATACGCGCATAGATGCAAGGTATGCAAATCCAAATTACGGGCCCGATATGGATCGTAAACCTGAAGCGGGACTAATAAGAGAATTGGCAATTACCAAGGGAGTTAAACTGGAAATATTGCAGCGACGTTTAAACATACTTCAACAAACCCGAGTAGTTCTGGCTACTCAATTAGCAACATACTTAGATTTAAAATATGATAAAATTCTTGATGAGGCGCAATCTGCAGCGATTATAGATCATGTTCAATAAACTAAAATGCATTTTTGTTGTGAGTATTTTGACTCTACATCCGGCAATTGTTTCAGCGACGTGCATAACATGTCTCTCGACTTACGATGCGCTTGAACATGCGGCACATTTGGTTTGGCTTTCCTATGCAAACCAGATGAAGGCTGATGCTGGTTTGGAATTCGATGAGGAAAAAAATCGAGGCTATGCACAAGTTTCACATCAAGAAGCCATAACGGCAGCAATTGAAAAAACTAGTGAAGCACATATGATGTCTTTCGCTGGTACACTAAAAACACATGCCGTAACTCAAGCAATAGCTGATAACAATGTTGATTTTTCGGCGCTTGCCCAAAGTTCTTATGCTTGTTGTATAGAAACAGAGTGCAACAATATCAATAATGGTAATCCAACAAGAGATGGGTCTTATCAAAATTTTTATAATTCTGCGTATAATTATTACACCTTTGGGACAAGTAAGCATATGTCCAACAAAATGCTTACAAATTCTCTCTCTGCTGCATCAGGGGGGGGGAAAGTAAAAGCAACAAATGTTTTTCCTGATGACGATAATATCGTTCCCGGAGATATTAACCAGGTCTTAGAAAACACAATCTTGGTAATTAATCCAAATCCGTTTCCCGCATTGACAAACCCCCATCACAGGAACACTCCATCTGGGCAAGCATATAGGGCCTTAAAGAAAATTAAAAACACCCAACTTGCTGTCCCACAATTAGCGCTTTCGGAGATCGTGGCCAACAAAAAATCAAATTATATGATGCAGGATTGGGTTGACCAAATGGCTAAAAGTATTGGTGCTGGTCCGACTCACCCAAACATTGAGATGGGACTGATGAGTGCCGATGGCATTTTGGGTCTCCAAACAGAGGCAAGATATGCTAATCCAAATTGGGTTCTGGATTTCCACAGAAAACCTATCGCAGGTCTTTTACGTGAACTTGCTATGATGGAAGCTGTAAATTTAGAGTTTGAACGCCGAATTTTGCAGAGCGCCGAAAAGGAAGTTTTTATGGCAGCAACATCATCTTCGCAAAAAACTAACATGCTATTGAATCCGCAAATTGAGGAAGCCTATACGCTTGCTATAAGCCAAGTACAAGGAAATGTGGAGGCGATTGCAGGAAATGAAAAATAAAGCGACAGTTCTTCTTTTATTATTCGTATGTATTTCGTTTCCAACACGTGGTTATTCAAATGTTGTGTGTGATACACAGATGATGGATATTGTGGGTGCAACATTAACAAGTGCTGTTGATTTTCTCTTTGATACCGTATCAGATGCAATAACTTCTTTTACAGAGATTTTTAATGACGAGACTATTGAGTTAAAAATTACTGACGCAACAGTAGCCGCCGAACTAAAAGGTCAAACGGCGGGATTGACATCTGCTCTTACTCAACATGCTGTGGCTAGTGCAGTCACATCCACCAATGATATGTGGTCGCCCTTAAGTCAAAGCGATTTCGCATGTACTAATGAATGCATGACTCGTAATCTTGCAGAGAATAGTAAGGGTGCAAGTGTAGCCAGCGATAGCTTCACAAGTGCTGTGACAAATTTTAATAATAGCTTTACTTCACAGCAAAATTTACGGCAAACGATTTCAACTCCATACAGAAATGCGGCAATATCAGGGCTAGCAGATGGAAGGCAAATAATGCCCACAGGCGCAACGGCCACAGGAACTATTCAAAACACAACTGCCCAGATAATAGCTCTCACAAATCCTTTACCAGCCATTAACCTGTCTGGCTACGGCCAAGATACCCCGGGAAGAAGACATTACGAGACTCTGCGAGGTTTGAAGAATATAGCACTTTCTTTAACACAAAGGATTTTGAGTCGCCAGGCAGGGAATGTGTATCCTGCTTATAATCTGGCTGGAGATCCATGGTTTCACCAAATACAGGCATCTCTAGGAGGCTCGGTTGGCGATATAGATAGCCCCGGTAACGTGATTTCAGATGCCAGTTCTCTTGCTATGCAAGTTAAAGCTCGTTTTGCGAACCCTAACTGGCACCTCGATCTTCATCGGAAGACGCCAACCGGTGGATTACGGACAATTGTTGCAATGAATGCGGTCCAACTGGAATTGAAAAAACAAATCCACAGGGCAAACCAAGATATTCAAATGATATATGCATTATTCAATGCTTTAGAAGGTGGGGATTATTATCAAGATCAAATAGAGAAATTCAGCGGGGATCAGGTAATTCAATGATAAATAAAAATATTCTAAATCTAATGATAGTGCTTCATCTCGCTGTAGCAACACCTGTTCACGCAGGATTCACAATAGATATTCCTCAAACTATAACGGATGCTCTTATGATTGCAGCCGCCGCAGCTTACAATTCAACTGTTGAAGCAATTATGACGTTGGAAAGTACAAATGAAGAAAATCTTGCCAGTGCAAAATTAGATACTGCAGCAACAGCCGTAACAATGGCAAAGGCAGAAGCAGGAGTGTATAGCTCGCAGTTGAAAACGCATGTCATAGCTTTAGCTGCTTTGGATGGCAACAGACAATTCTCCGCACTTTCTCAATCCTGTTTTAATTGCTGTGATGACGAACTTGGGATTGCTTTAATTCAAGGTGAATCGAAGAGAAAGGAAACTCAAGACGATTTATACAGTGCTGTAGTTAGTTATAATAATAATTTTGTTTCTTCAAATGTACTTTATGGGCAATTATTACCTGTTGCTAATCAGCCTATTGTTGATATGGGCTGGGCAATTTTTCCATTGCACGAAACAGCAACGACTCCAAGTAACACCCTCCGAAGTATTATTTTAGCCACAAATCCAATGCCAGCACTTAAAGCAACACCTGCGGTGCTTGGGACTTCGGCAGGGCAACAGTATGAGGTTTTACGGAAAATTCAGCTGAGCAAACATGCAATCCCTCAGCGAGTTGCTACAGACATTGCGAGTTATCATATGCCTGCATACGACCTTGCAGATTGGCATACACAAATGCAAAAGTCAAAAGGTGTCCCAGCAGGATCATCTGCCGCAATTGTAAACAACGAATTAAGTACTGATGCAGTTCTTAAGATGCAGGTTCACAGTAGATACAGCAATCCAAATTGGGGATATGATTTGCACCGAAAATATCCAAATGGTTTATGGCGAGAATTGCTTCAAATGGAAGCAATAGATTTGAAGTTTCAGCAACGACTTTTAAAATTAGCCGAACAAAGATTAGCTGTTCATTCCCAAGATCATGCAAATCTTGTGGCCAAAAAATATGATCCGCAAATAGATCAATTAATGCATTCAGTCATTCTTCAGCAAAGGTCAAATTAATGCGATCTCTTAAAGCAAATATTTTTTTGTTAATTGTAATTATTTTCCTGCCAAACAAAGCAGCTGCAATTCCTGCGATAGATATGTGTACTATAGCCTCAAGTTTGGGTATCAGTGCTGTCTTCGGCTGGATAAGTAGTGGTGTCGGGGATTTGTTAGATGTAAAAACAGAAGGATCTGAAGATTATACCGGACATCAAATGATTATCGCATCAGAAATTGAAATGCAAAAAAAAGCCCAAACAACTGCTGTCGCAGGCACACTAAAACAACACGCAGTAGCTGAAATTGTAGCAAAAAACAATTTAATATACTCGCCTTTAAGCCAAAGTTCATTTGCCTGCTGTGAGGAAAAAAGGGCAATGGGTATAGTCGATGGATCCAGGTCTCTACCAAACGCCAGGGTTGATATTTTTGAAGGAATGCATGCATACAACAATGCGGTTCCATCTCCGAACCAGGCGTACAATATGATGAGTGGAGCTGTTCAAGTTAATGCTTTTCAAAATGGGAAAACAATATTTACGTCAAACACAACAATGAGCGACAGCGAAGTTGCCATGGCAACTTATACTGGGGCACTTTTAACCAATCCATCCGTTGATTTCGAACCACCCGCAAAATATTTGGCGAAATCGGCAGGCCAAAAATACCAAACATTGAGACGCTTAAAGCAGGCAAAACTTAGTATTTCGCAAATGGCAATAGCTGACATCATCTCACGACGAGCTCCACTATACGCCCTGCAGGACTGGATGAATCAAATGTGCCGGTCTATTGACATCCCCCAAAATCCTCCTGAAATTGTGGGCGGTATGATTTCAGCCGAAACACTTTTAGATATGGAAGTTGCCAGTAGGTACAGAAACCCAACATACATCACAGATATACACCGTAAAACAAAAACGGGCGTCGTGAGAGAATTGTTAGCTGTAGAGGCCATCAACATGGAATTTAACCGTTTGGAATTGGTAACTCAACAATATCTTACGGCTCTTCAGGCGTCACGATCGGCAACAACTGCTCAACAGAGCTCAAATGAACACCTGGAACGTGAATACAGCGGCTCACTTATACAAGCCTATTGATCGGGGAGAACAAAATGAACAAGATACTCGGCATGTTTAAACACGTAATACCGTTAGGAACGATTAAGCATTGTTACTCTTCAACAAAAACGGAAAACAAAAGAAATATTGCTTATCTCAAAGGGGGCTTTCGAACATTTTGGAAGAGTTCAAAAAATATTAGAGATAAGAACAAGGTTACAGCTGAAAATGCGCCAGATTTAGACAATTTTGATTCTATGTTGCAGCATTGGCAGTTGAGTAGAGCAGATATACCAAAAGTGAAACGGGGAATATTGACAGAAATAGCTTCGTACCTTTTTTTGATCGTCTTATTATTTTTCGGTTTAACAACAACAGATGCACTTTTTATTTATCTGCAACTTTGTCTAACCATCTTGGCACTGGGTTTTGTTGTATTAGCACGATTCTGGAAATATTGGGTTCTCGAAACAGAGAAGATGGTTTTGTTTAAAGATTGGCTTACTCTTAACTACTAAAAGGATTGAATATGGCTACCTTCGGAGCAAATACCAACGAACCATTTGATATCAGTGTACGGCTGATGGATCACTTGTGGAGCCCGCAGTGGTGGGAATTAGGTGTCGATTTAAGTATAACAAACATTGGATCGCAATATACAATATATAAAGTGTTAGAATATTTCAATATATTCGTTTTGGCGGGTGTCGTTGGAATTATGCTTTGGACAACATTTGTTGGTGTTACTGGAACAGCGCATGAAGGTGTCCCTCTTGGGCGAAGGTTTTCCACGATCTGGGTACCAATTCGCGCGGCTGTGGGGGTGTCGTTTCTGGCACCAATATTTTGCGGCCTCTCGATTCTTCAAATAATTATATTCCAACTCGTTGTTTATTCAATTGATTATGCCAACCTTGTTAATCAAGAGGTCTTAAACAATTTTTTCAATACCACTGAAACGTCTTTTTCCTCTAATTTGACACAAGGCTCTGTTCCTGGGCTCAATCAAAATGCTAATGAAGTGAGTAATACAGTTTTTAAAGCATTAGTCATACAGTATTATTACACGACAGTTGATAGCACAACTTTACAAAATGGCAACGTTGCGTATGTTCCCATTTTTACAGATTCCAACAAAGTAACAGAGTACCAATTCTCTGCCCCTAACAAAAACTTTCTTATGAATTTCATGTCAGGTTCCGTTATGGCATCGGTAACGGTCACTTGCGACGATGATTTATCCGCTTCGTGTCAGGGGAAAAATATTGCAACACAGGTCTTAATAGCCGCTTTGGCACCAGTGGCCAGAGATCTTGTGAATTTAGCAAATCCTGTAGTAACATCTGGCCCAAATCTTGCGGCAATCCAGGCAGCGTATGTTAACGCACATACGACATATTACACCTCCATGGCAAATACTATACTATCGAGTTTGAACCCAACCAGCACAATAGCCACAGAATCAGCTACATTTTTGACGAATGCTCAACGAAAAGGGTGGCTTGCTCTAGGATCCTACTATTGGGTTCTAAGCAATGCGACACAACGTGTATTAGCTGAAGCAGGTAATATGCCACGTCCTGAATCAGCCGACCTCAATATTTTAGAGCGGTTCGCTGTCTCAGGTGGAAATCTTGATGATTACCTGAAGAAAGCAACGTTAATCACTCAGACGACACAACCGCAACAGGAGGATATGGTGACCTTTGGACCGAAAAATAGTTTTATCAGCGAGTTGTTTTCATGGCCAGCGGATCAAACCATGGAGTATTTTTTGCAGAAAATGTCTGGGGTAGACCCGGCCAACCCAGCTGCTGCCCGAAACAAAGATGTAATTCTCAATATGCAAGAAATTGGGCATCAAATTGTTTTTGCAGGTAATGCCGTGATATCAGGCATCTTCTTTAATGATACACTCAAAATTAAACTGGTGGAATGGACAAATGCAGCAACAGGAGGTTCACTAACTGGTGGCACAAACAGTGGAGAACAACTTCCCACTGTAATGTTGATGATGATAAAATTACTTCTTTTAGCCCTGGTCGTGCTATTCATGGTTTATCCACTCGGGATAGCCTTAGCATTCTATTTGCCTGCCATTCCATTGTTGATCTGGATATTAGCCGGGCTACAATGGGTGATTAGTACAATTACTATTATGGTTGGGGCACCCCTGTGGGCAGCCGCACACTCGTTGCCGGATGGAGAAGGGCTTGCAGGAAACCATGGCCGCGAGGGTTATATCCTCGTTTTAAATGTTTTACTTCGGCCAACACTAATGGTTGTCGGCTTTATGATAGCTTTTATCTTGATTAGGATCCTTGGTACATATTTATTTGAGATTTTCAGTATTGCAACGAGTGCCATGAATGCATATCATTCAAGAGGATTTGTCACAATCTTCGCCACAATCTTTCTTTTTGGAATGATCATAATAATTGCAGCGCAAAAGATATTCTCGTTAATCGTCTATTTCCCAGATATTGTACTTTCGTTCATTGGCAAGCATATCCCTGGTGGAGGTGAAGGTGCAGACGAACAAAAGATTAATGCAATGTTTGAAAGATTCAAAGGAACAGGTGCAGGAGGTCTTTCAACGGTAACAGGAAAAGGAATGATTAGATGATCTGTAATTGAAATGTTGAGTTGAAGTAAGAGAAACGGAATGTACCAGTGTTTTGGTAGGTTCCGTTTTTGGTGAAAAGATCGTTTTATTCAAAAGTGTAAAAATTCTTTTGTTCCTCTATATTTTATGATATGGTGAAATTAAGGTGGGGCAACACTTTATATTCTAAAAATCGAGGATTACAATGGCAGGCACTAAACCTAGAAAGATGGCACCAAGAAAAGCGAAAAAGAAGGTATTTCCAAGAAGCGGATTCTTTCCTATTAGTAAAATAGGAAGTCTTAACATAACACCTGAGCAGGTAATACATTATCTTGGTGGCTGCCCAAATGGACAAGTTAAGTTCTTTGTAGGAGAAGAAGGGAACACCTTGATCATTAAAATGCCCAATGATATGGTTGCATTACTTCCTGCTGATACAAGTAAAAAGCGACTGGCATTCTTGCAACAGTCTGACGTGTATAGCCCGGAAGAGTGGGAAGCCAAAAAGAAAGAGCATCATATCGACGACTAATTAGTTGGAATAATAAGGAGCGCTTTGTAAGGCATTCGTTTCTTGTTCTTGGACAACATATGATTTTGTAAGTTGTTTATCAGGGGCGATTATTTTCATATTTTCATCACTACCAAACTCTTTTAAAAATCTTGAGGACGGGAATGTCTTAATTGTACCATGAACAACAGCAGACTTAGTATGATGCAGATACAGTCTATTTTGAGCTCGAGTGAGTGCTACGTATGCGAGGCATCTTTCGTCATCAACTGAATTAACTTGGTCGGTCTCTCCATTTTTGAGAGGAATTAGACCATCTGAAAAGCCTGCAATATATACATGTTCCCATTGTAAACCCTTGGCAGAGTGGACAGTTGAAAGTGTTACAGCCTGTTCATTTTCAGCTTCATCCGGTGGTTTCGGTAGCAAATCCATAATTACCTGAGACCACTTTTCTTCAATGGACACATCCTTCACATCCTCTAGTCTCGCCATAATTGCAACTTGCAAAACCTTAAGGTTTGCAATGCGAGCTTTTAAAATGCCTTGCATTGCTTCGTCTTGATTCGCAGATTTGCTAATTTTGGCAGTCTTAAGCGCCTCTTTTTTCAGCCATGTTTTAAAGATCGTTTCTTTAAGCGCCCAATTCAGAAGATGTTCAGGGCCGGCCAGTTTCAAGTTAGCAATTCCAAGTTTCATTTCTTTCATCGAGCTCAGCGATTTGCCCTTTAAGACATGTAGGTTTTTCCATAGATCCGTTCCGGATTCTCTGCTTGCCTTAATAAGAGAAGAGATGCCCTTGGCACCTAAGCCGGGAATCAAGGTGGAAAGTCGGTTCAAAGCCTGTGAGTCATGGGGATTAACGACCAGCCGACCAATGGAGATAAGCATTTTTACTTCCATGCGGCCAAGTAAATCAATTCCTTTTTTGATGTGATAGGGAACTTTATATTTCAGTAAAGCAGGCTCCAGGGCTTTACCGATGCGGTTAACACGATACAAAATAGCAATATCTTGTGGTAAGGTACCTTTTTTCAGTGAGGTAGCGATATTAGAAGCAATGACATCGGCCATGTGTGTTTCACGGTCATGGGTCCAGTATTCTATCTTATCCTTTCTTCCATCATTTCTGGCTGAATATGGTCGCTCTTTCGGTTGACTCGGATTATTTCTGATCAAATCTGTTGCAGCTCGAACAATGACATCATGGGATCTGTAGTTTTTTAATAAATAATAAACAGTAGGTTTGTATTCGGCTTGGAAAGCATCTAAATTTTGTGGTTGAGCGCCCCTAAACGTATACAACGATTGATTTTTGTCTCCGATGTAAATTAGAGTCTCAGGCTTAAGTAGGTTAAGCAGCTGGATTGCGCATTATTGTTGTCCTGGCATTCGTCTACGCATATGTCGTTGATATTTTTGCATATTTGCTCTCGAAGGTCAGGATTGTATCTCAGTGCTTTAATGGGCAGATTGATCAGATCGTTGTAGTCGAGAACATTATCGTACCGCTTACATTCATCAAAATAACCGCAGGCTTCAATAACTTTGCTTGTTAGTTCCAATGGAACGTTTCGTTGGGTGGCAAATGCTGCCATTTGTTCCCTATCTGTCGAATAGTCAAACCCTTCATTACCCATCAGATCTACAAATTTCAGTGCTCCCTTCAACTCGTCTTTTGCTATACCAGTGTCTCGCATAAAATCACGCAAAAGTGATTGTTGATCCTTTGCATCCATGATGGAAGGGTAGGCCCTCATTTGCATCGCTTCTGGATGTGAACGGATAACATTATAGCCATACCCATGGAAAGTAGAGATGGTTGGTGTAGCTATGCCAATGTCAGTGAATCGTTCACGTATTTCTGCGCATCCTTTGTTCGTATATGTGAGCATCAAAAGACTTTCAGGGGATATTCCATCCTGTATCTGTTTAATAGCACGAGACACGATAGTATGAGTTTTTCCTGAGCCTGCACCTGCAATCACCAATGCATGTCCATGACGATGATTTACTATTTTCTGCTGATCTTCGTCTAAAAGCATATTAACCTCATATAAAGTACATAATGGTAAATAAGATAAAATACGTTATTGAAAATATTATAATAAAAAAGTATTTTAAACGATATTGCAAATATTATCAAAAATAAATATATGGACGTGATGATGAAACAAAGCTATTTAATGGTTTTTGTCGCAGGGGTGGTAGGGATGATTTATGAATTGGCAGGTGTAAGGCTTTTAATTCCTTACTATGGCAATTCAACGATAACCTGGACTGCCATTATTAGTACCTTTCTGGGAAGTATCGCCTTGGGTGCCTGGATTGGAGGAGTATTGGCAGACAGGAAAGAATTTACTATGGCACAACTTGCCAATATGCTAACCGTGGCTGCTATATTCTCAGCAGCAATGCTGTTCGTCAATTCGCTGGTACTTATACTCTTGTGCACTAAGATCAAGAATATTTATCTAAGCTCTTTCATGGCATCCATAGCGATGTTTGCTTTACCAAGCATAATCCTGGGAATGATTTTCCCATTTATGGTCAAACACGCAGTTAAATTAGAAGGTTTCACAGCAACAACCATTGGGAAATTATCGGCCTTTTCTACGGTCGGAAGCATTGCCGGAACGATACTTGCAGGATTTGTTTTAATACCAAGTATTGGAACAAACAGGATATTGTACTTATTGCCTTTACTCTTAATTTCAATGGCTATCGCTTTGAGTCCTAAAAAGCATCTTCTTGTTCGACTCGTGCTGATGTTGTTTATTATAAAAGCAACAATTACACCAACAGATGGCGTATTGGCGATTGTTTTTGGTCAAGATAAGGTGGAAAGCATAGATAGTACATTCTGTCGTTATATTGTCTATCAGAGTGAACGTGATGAGCGGCCGACAATCAATTTGACCAACACACCTTTTGCAGTACAATCTATTCGCTACACAGATCATGATGATGATTTTCTTATAACCAAAACATATGCCGATTTTTTTAGATTAACGGATTATTTTCAAACAGAAACGTCGAAGAACGTTTTGATGCTTGGAGGCGGCGCCTTTATATTTCCGCAGTATTATAACAACATGCATCCAGATGTAAGTGTTGATGTTGTGGAGATTGATCCAGCACTTCCTGGCATTGCGAAAAAGTATTTCAAATTTTCCCCGAATAAAAACCTAACAGTCCACACAGATGATGCTAGACGTTATCTGGAAAAGACAAACCAAAAATACGACCACATATATTTAGACGTTTTCACGTCGGCTGCAAATATTCCTTTTCATCTGACGACAACAGAATTTTTTGACACACTCTCCGGAAGTTTAACAGAGAAAGGTTATCTTGCTTTTAATATTGTATCAGCTGTTACAGGTGAGAAAAGCAAAATGTACAAAAGTATAGCCAAAACAATACAACAACATTTCAAGCAAATTTATATATTTCCAGTAAATAATAGCGAAAAAAGTGGAGACATTCAAAATATCACATTTTTTGCATCAAACGATCCGCAACGAAAGAAAATTGTTCTAACAGGAGACAAGCATACAAATGAATTGTTAAGTTTATATTTGGATGCTCCGGGTAGCTTTGAAGAAGGTCTGTTTCTTACGGATAATTATGCCCCGACCGAATACATGCTGACGTTAAATTATCACCAATAAGGAAAAACAAGCCTATAGATAGAATCGTAAAGTGAGCACTTTGTCTACCTAGCCTGCAGAGACAGGCTCTGATGATCCTTGCTGATAACAAACAACTGACAACAACTGATAACAAAGGAGTAAAAGATGAAAATGTTCAAAGGAATGATGACACTCGTATTTATTATCTGGAGTATTGTTCCAAACACGTTACTGGCCAGTTCACCAGAATCTATTCGAACTACCAGTGGTGGTTCTGCAATGTCTGACACTATCACTGTGGCACCAAGAGGACTAGGGGGGTACAATACGGCAGTAGTTGGGGCTAACAGAGGGAAAAGTATGATCACTGGAGAAATTGGTATGCGTGTTGGTGAAGAAGGTTTGGCAAGGTACCAGGGGAATCATATTGTGCAAAAAAAGATACCGTATGACCAAAGCGACCGAAAGAAAATTGTGATCAAACCGGAAGCATTATCCCCTGAACAACAGGTATGGGAAAGCTTTAGTTATCCGGACACACGATTTGCCAATTAAACAGAGCATGAAACTCAATTGGTTTGTGGTGTAGAATAAGGGAGAGGGGTTGGGTAGGTAACATGAAAAATTCTAGTCATTTAACAGTACGTGATTTAGCTCCATTGCCACCTGTATTAATAACAGGACAAGATAAATCTGGAATATATGACTCTGAAGCAATCAGCTACGCAGAAACTCTCGATGGTGAAATTTGTTTTATCGACCTAGATACAGGTGATCATTATCAAGTGCCTGAGTATATGTGCACAGTCGTCTACGAATTATAATGTCAAAGTAACTGAAACAAAATAACGGAAAGGGAATAAAAAAAGCCGCCTTTGAGATAACTCAAGGGAGGCTTTTTCTCTTTTCAAATCTTATCAGAATTCTACATCCCCATCCCACCATATCGTAGCTCATCGTCATTTCCGGAGGTAGCCGCAGCATTCTCAGTCATTTTTTTTTTAAACTCTGATAGCTTTTTGGATCCGTCAATCTACCGATGATATTTTCAGAAAAATCCTCCTCAACTTTCTCAGACCATTCAGTAGTCGTGTTAAATTCTTTCTTCAGGTCTGCAGCAGGATGATCAGCAAATGTTTTGGCAATGGCATCAAGTAACATCCCATCTGGTACCTTTTCAAGCACCCTGATAAACGTCATATATCTTGCTTGAACAAACTTTATTTCCTCATTAAATTCCTCACGAAGTTGACGGTACTCACCAAGCAAGTCTTCCTGGGAGGTAATAGTTTCTTTTAGTTCCGCAATTTCGCCGTACAAGAATTTCTCGTTTTTTGCCCGCCTAGTGTTTTCTCTGTCCAGGACATTGAAGCTTTCGGAGAGAGTAACACACGTATCCCGTAGTTCGTTAAACTTTTTGACCAGGACATTATAGTCGTCAAGAAGCACAGAATTTTGAGATCTTGACCTCTGAATCTGAGCACCTTGATCAACGATCTTATTTATGGCCATTAGTGAGCCTATCATATTTTCCTCTCCTTACATTGATACTGCAGCAGAACTCTCTTGTGCTTCATCACTGCGACCACTTTTGAGTTTCATAAACATTTCTTTCATAAATTTTGCTAATTGTGACATCAGTTTAGCCAGGTTCTCACTCAGTTTTGTTTGACTGTCTTCATCGTCCGGTAAAATATCAGAGAGAGGGTTGTCAGACATTTTTTTGTGAAAATCTGTTATTTTACCTTTTCGATCCTCAAGATCTATCCCAGCAAGTTGATTTTTTTCGAGATTTTCACGCATGCTTTTCGTGATGTTCTTCGTTTGCTGTTGTACATTCTTCTGATGATCTTGTAATTCTGGGTGGGTAGCCAGATGGTCAGCCATCAAGTCCTGTGCTTCTTCCAAACGACTCGGATCGTCTTCAACCATGGCACGTATCCTTTTTACACCTGGATTCTTCGATAAAGCAGATACGCTTTGTAAGGCAGATGCCATCATCCCCTCCATCTTTGAATTGGATTTCTCCGCTTTGTCTGCCCGCCATGTTTGCAAGTTAATGGCCCCTTGTTCCCGTTCTTTGGCAACAAGCTCTGGATTATTAAGCCGTTCTGTTTTGCGATCGTGATGCAGTTTGACCATTTCTGAGAGACCACCACCAAGACCTTTAAGTGCCGACCCTAAGACATTTGCGCCTCCGGATATGGTTCCGGCCACCATTCCGGCAACATTACTGGCTACTACTTCTTGACCTTGCGGACCTCGCGTTGGTTCTGCGGGAGTCTTAAAATTGTTCCTGGATGAACCAGTCTTATTCTTAGTCTCTTTTTCTTGAGAATTAGACTGTATACTATCTGCTATAGTTTTAAAAAGAACCTTGCCGGCCTCAGAAATCGATTCATTGGCTCGCAAATCCAACTTTCCTATGATTTTGTCAGGAGTGCCCTGGTACTTCTCAATAATTTGTTTTAGTTCTTCGAATTCGGCTTTTAGTCCTCCACGATCGCTGTCTGAAACCCGAGTTTTAAGGTGGTCATAAATCTCTTCAGCTTTCTGCTGCAATGGTGATCCTGTTACCTGTGCGGCTTCGGTTTTTGGAATTTCTTTGTCAGAAGAATTATCCTTGTTTTGATTGTCAGCCATAACCTCACCCCTTATGGAAATGCCAGCCATATTCTTTTGGTTTGACAAAACATACATTTGTTCGCCTTCCACTGTAATGGGTTTGGCGTATCGTTTTTCGACTTCGTTTCTAATACCACTTGAGTCTTTGGCAAATTTTGAAAAAACCAGGGTACCATCGGTAAGAGGTGATGCTGTTCCCTGCCAGGCATTTCGGGGCCCTTTGGTCTTATATTCAGCAAGTTCCTCTTTACTTACTAAATATATCTCATCTGGATGAGTTAACTTGAGGCTCCCTTTAAAATCAATGGCGTTTGATAATCGACTTGCGGGGTCAATAATCCATTTATCATCTTTTTTGACAATGGGTATCTGTTTATGATCCAGCGTTACCCCCCACCCGGGATTATGCTCAAAAACGTCTTTTGGTATGAGAACATGTCCTTCTTTGTTGAATGTAGATGGGTTGTTCTTTTCAAAATGGTTGTCCATAACAGGTACAGCGACAAACGATTGTCCTGTTTTCTTGTGCGTTAGCTCAAGTAGTTCTTTTTTGGCATAGAAACCTGATTGAATATGAGGTTGGCGAGACCACCCATTCAGTTCGGCTTTACCATTTACCGAAGAGAACTCATAAGAGAGAGCTCCTTGTCTTGCATAATATAAAGAAACAGGCGTATTACTTTTAGAAGCAGGTAAGGTCACGTCAAGATTTTTCCCTTCAATTTCCTTTGGTAAGTCAACGGGGGTTCTTACTCTTAAGCTGGTTTTAGAGCCATCTTTTTTAGCGATCAATCCAATCCTGGAGATACCATCTAAGGAACCTAGGTCTTCATTCTTCTTTAAAGTTTTTGTTTCCATAGCTGTCTCTCAGTAAGTAAATTATTGGTTTTCTCTCTTTTGGATATAACTTTTCAAACCTTTCCTGCTCACACCAAAAAAATGTGCGATAGATTCTAACGTGACATTATGCTTAACAAACTTCTTTATCTTACTATCATATTTTCCCAGAGCCATTTCTTCGGCCAGCTCTCGAAGATAACAGGTTGCGAAAAAAGAAAGGGCTTTTTCGTCGATCTTGAGCTCTGCTGCAATTTGTGCCGGCGTTAATTCAGATAAAAAAAGCTTTTTAATTGCAGCCTTTTCTTTCTTGAGGCGAACTTGAAGAGCAATCTCAGGAATATGCCGTTTTGAAAGGTTTATCGCTGAGAGATGGCTAGCACCTAAAAAAGATCCTATAGGACTTAATGGCCAAAACTCCTCAAAAAAGAAACGCCGAACAACAGTAATCTTCTCATTTTTAGATAATTTTTTGTATTGCCCACGGTATTGTTCAAGATGATCTGGAACAATCCGATCTTTTTGATGCTTATTAATGGCTGGTACCAATGGTATGGATATTCGTTCTTGCTTTTCAGGTTTTGCAGATATATTGTTCGCTTTAATGTAAGAAACCAAGGTGTTACGACTTACCCCGAGTGCCTTGGAGATAGCACTTATGGGTAGACTATCATTTAGGTACCTTTTGATTACCGCCTCTTTACCGTCAAGCAGAAAAGCATTCTTAATGGGTATTATGTTGAAATCATAATATGCAAAATCTACATAACGTACCAAATGCTGATCGTCCGGAGACTTTATAGCATTTAACCGAAGGACTCCCTTTGTAGTCCCCTTTATCCTAGTAATAATTTTAGACCGGCTGCAACCAGTCACATTTGATATTGTAGTCACAGTTAAATAGTCGGGAAAAAGAAACCAACAATCCTTCCGGCTTTGAGAACGCCACAAATTTGGAAAACTAGGGTCAGTTTTAAGGAAATCAAGTCTTATTTGTTCAATCTGGTCATTGTATTTCAGATCATCGTTTCTTTCAAAACGATACTCTATATTATTGACAATAAAATAAATCATTTTTAAAATTCTCCTTTCTTTTGACATACATTATCTTCGTATGGATGTCAACATGAAAGGTTTTGGCTATTATTGCACATTTTTATGAAAAACAGGTTTTTCTTCACGTTGAACAAGACGTACTTGTTCAGGATCTGGAAGAATAAAAGTGGGTAGGTCTACACCATCCACTCGCTTGCCATAATGTTCTGTGGCTGTTGCCTCATTTTTGTGCCCCATCATTGCAGCAACTTCAACTTTGGAAAACATTCTCTTTGCGTTGGCGCAAAACTGATGTCTGGCTGAGTAGAGTGACAGATATTTTTTTCTTTTTGGCCATAGTTTTCTTGTTACGTAGTGTAGACGATCTCGGCAAGCCTTATAAATACTATCGAAACTATCTTGTTTACGACGATCTTTTAGCGATTTTAGAAACAAATCAACATCACGTAAGTCATCAAAACATAGATTTGACAGATCCAGCATACGAGAAGCAGCAAAACACCTTCCGTTTGTGTTTTTAGCATTGTGAACGACTAATACGTCACCTTGGATATAAGCAGATTCCCATTCCTGGGGTCGAAGGCCTGTGATTATTCCAACATCTAGCCATCTCTGAAGAAAATGATCCCACTTATTTGATTTAGTCAAAAGATACTCGGTAAGTTCTACCATTTCTTCATCTGTTATCTTCTTAACCTTATTTGCAGAAGTGTTGTTACTTTTTGTTTTGCATAAAGTTCCATTAAGATTCTTAATTTTAATAATATATTTTACCGGACAGTTTTTGAAGTCAGAATAATAGACCAAGGACGCTTTGTATTGCCGCCAACTAGCTTTTCTTAAGTTCGGCCTTAAATCACCAAACCATTCAATAAATTGGTTATAATCGGTATCCCAGGCGATATTTTTTTCCCTGCTATAACGAATCACAATAGATTCAGCCCGTTTAATATACGCTTCTTTAGTTTTATCAGTTTTCGATAGCCGCATGGTAATCTTCCAGTATTTTGTTTGTTACCGCTTGGTCAAGATCAAGTAAGGTTTCTGTATCACCCGAAGCGTAATATGCTTGTAGAGCAAACAGAAATGGATCTTCGGTTGAAGGTGTTAATTCAAGCTGCGGACAATAGGGAGGAAGCAATTCAATATCAAGAGCGGCCTTTATTATCTCTTCATCATCATGGAACGATGTATCGACAATAATTTTCCCATGACCATAGCTTGCAACCGTGAAACCGGACTCTTGCAAAGCCATAGCTTTTTCAAAGCATAGCCTTTTGTCGGCCGCACGCAAAAATGGTCCAACTATGTTCTTATACATATTTGTGTTGTTTTTTTTCTGCCTGCGTCCAGGAGGGCTATCAAGCATCAGGCCACTCCAAATGTTCTCAACAAGTAAACCAATGGAAATACCCAGTTCGCCAGTCACCATAAGGCCTTGAACTGTATCGATTACCTTAAGGGATGCTAATGTTCCAGTTGCTTCCCATACCTCTTTAATCTCAATCTCTGCTTTCCCAAGGAGCATTTCTAGCTCAACATTAGTAACCCATTGTCGTTCAGAGTCTTTGGGAATACAGGATCTGCCAAAGCTAATTAAGGATTGCCATTTGGGATCAAAGTGTGAGAGTGTCACTTTTGCAAAAAATGGACGTTCTCTTTTCTTCATCCATTCCACTATCTCTTCAGTGTAAAAGGGTAAGTCTTTGACGGCTGTCCATGTTCCTTCGGGTAGGGCTGTTTGTAAAACTTTCTTACCATGGGAAATTTTAGGTAAATAGAAAACAATTCGTTTCTTCGGATCTGTCTTTTGGCCGCAAAAAGTATAATACTGAGTAGAATCGATTACCATTCGATACAAATCATTGGAAAGGCACATATCGTCGGGTAAAAACATTTGCCGCACATTTCTTCTATATTCGTATGGATCGAGTCGATCTATACCAAAAACAGCATCACCCAACGATGTTATGTTTGCCAAGATACTAGCCATCACAGAAGCTTGTTTCTCAGGTCCTGCGTGATGTGCATTAAGCGAAGTTAATATTTTATCTGGGGTAATCCTCAAATATTTGTTTTGTAAATATAGTCCATGGTGGGCATTAGATTGGCCGGGCAGGGTGGTCTCAAGATTTGTCATCCATTTAGTGGATGTTGCGAGTTCACCTATGTTTTCGATGTGTTTTACTGGTTGCCCCTGTAATGCAGCGATTCCTTTCTGTGAATGCTCAGGATCAGTGAAATGTAAGTATCCAATATTTATTCCCATGATCTAAGGGACCTGTTTAATAATTTTTGAATGAATATCCTGCCAATGCTCTTTGATATTTGTTCTGTACCACTTGTGGGTATTCCAGTAAGCAAAATGCATTGTTGAACACTTTGCGGGTTCATGGGCAATGTAACGAACGCCCGTTAATGCAGTATCGCGACGTTTATATGTGTCTTTATCCTCTTTTGATAGCAAGTATAAAACTTGCACTAATTTGGCTGGATCTTCCCCAAGTAAAGGTGAAAATTGTCCGATATAATTTTTGTAATTAAAAAGTTGAAGATATGTTTTTGTTGCCTGGGCAGATAATAGATTATCTTCTAAACCCATTTGAATTGCAGAACAAATCACGATCATCAAATGATTGATTTGTTCCTGGGTTGCCCATGGGAAATAAATGAATTCTGGTACTTCAACACTCGATAAATTTAATGTTTGATAGCAAAATGGGCAAACACATTTCTGATCAGGAGCTTTAGGATCAATATTATATGACTGAGAATGAACCTGCATGTATCCTTGAGATTCATGGGAATCGGGATCTTTTGTACTACTTGGTACGCTTTGAAAACCACAGTATTCACAAGTGTACTTGGCTGTTCTGATAATGTTGACATGGTGGCTCTGCAATCTGTATTCTTGCTGGTCGCCAGTCGATATGCTTAATTTAAGTGTCATTGTATTCGATGGGTGTACTTCTCCCGAAAAGATGTTTCGGGAGAAGTACGGGAAGAGCGAAATATCTTAGAACGCAGACAAATTCAAGTGGGTCTGAATGGCCTGAGACTGATCGGTACCCCAAACAGTTTCGGAACCAGACTGCACAAACGAACCTAGTGACACGAGAAAAATGCCACCGGCCAGCATCATCGCTGGAATTTTTGCCTGAACATTTGTTTTTGACATTGTAGCAAAAGTTGCAATTGAGGCAATCACCAGCATCAAGCCGATCCAAAAACCAATTTTCATTGTACCGTCAGCCATACCGACACTTTGAGTACCAAGATTGGTTCCAATACCTGCAAATCCAGCAAGTGCAGATCCTGCAACGAGCATTACAGTGAGAGCAGCTAAAACACCAACTACCAGTTTACCTTTTTTTTGAAACATTATTACAACCCTCCGTGAAATAAATATAAATAGCAACAAACCCTCTGCGTGTTGCTACGATTTGATTGTCAGTATTAAACCGACAAAATCAACCAAATATACGAGTTATTACAGATTGGACTTCTGTTCCTCCAGAATTACCTATAACCTTCGTAAAAGTGACAAAGTTAAGTGCAACAATCCCACCAACGAGATGCCAGGCAGCTCCGAAAGCATTCTGGGAGTCCTTATTAGCAGAGCGAAACAAAATCACACCTCTTACAATTGCTAAAAGTCCGACGATTTGAATTACATAGACCGCAAATTCGATGTAAATTGTTTCTGGGCCGGGTGTCGTTACGGTAAAAGAATTTGTAATATCAACTGATGGGCCGGAAAAGTTGAAGTCGTTTGTTGATGTTACGTTAAATATCGTTTCCGTTAATGATTCGATAAATGCCTTGAAAGACAAAAGAAAGAATCCTGCGAAATAGGACAAAACGCCAGATGACATCATCTGTGACTGCCGCCCTTGGTATCGTTGCACCTGCGTCATTTTAATGATTCCCAGTATGACGAATAACAGCCCAAGCCAGAAGGAAAGTTTACAAATCGTAACGCTCCATACTTCAAGGTGGTCACCATCAAGGATTGCTTGAATCATCTGTTCCATTAAGTACGCCTCCGTTAGTTAGATATGATCAAAATGCCAAGCCCAATACCGGGATCAAGAAAAACTGTTGGAGGCCTATAAAAATTCTGTAACATTGGTACTGCCAATTTTTCACCAACATTTCCGGCAGCTATCCACATTTGATTATTAAAACTGTACTCAGGATATGATTGAACGATAGCCCCATCCTGTACATAAGTTTCCATTCCAGAATATTTCACAGCATCAGCAAATCCTTCCAAGAATGATGCTCCTATCAATCCACCCCAGCGAGATAAGTAATGGTTGTCGACATCACTGCGCACAGCAACACCAGCTGTGGAGGGATCTACAGCGTAGGCCTCAATCTGTATTGTTTCATTGTTGAAAGAGAATTGTTCAAATTCCAGGAGAAGTTGTTCGTCGTGGCGCTTAAATGAACCAAGGAATTTTCCACCTTTAAGAGGGCCTTGAATTACCTGAGCGACAATGGGTCCTGGTACATCAGAGTTTACGGCAATTTCATTTACGGCGTAAAGAACTTCACCCACAGAAAAAGGTGTTACCTTGGGGGCCGATGCTCCATATATTTCAGAACTTTTAGCGACGGGAGGACGCAAAGAGACCAAATCAACTTCAAACACATTGCTAACCTGTGCTGGAGTGTCTTTCTTCATACCTTTGTTAACTACTGCTATTTCTTTTGAAACTGCGGCATTGATACTGGCTTGAAGTTCTTCGAGTTTTTTTTGATAGTCAAGGTCAGCCTTGTCTTGCTGTTGCTTAGCCACGGCCGGTGTTTGCTTTGGTTCAATAACAGGAACAAGTGGTGGCTGCTGTTTTGGGATCTCTGGAATTTCTGGTTGAGCTGCGTCTTCTATCAATAAGGCAGCTTCGCGTTTCCCTATAACTGTAGAAATACGTGACTCACCTGACTGCTCCGCTTGTTTTGCTTGTTCTTGCTCATAGGCTTTTAGCGTCCTGTTATATTCGGGAGAACCATCTCCACCAACCAGAGCTTCAGTTGTATTGTCCATTGGAAGCATTTGAGAATAGCCATCATTAGCTAGACTTTTCCTAGAAGTATAAATGACATAAAATGCTGTCAGCGTAGCTGCAACGACAAGCACAAGGGTCGCTGGAATAACCCAACGTTGTGGTTTTCTTTTTCTCGAGTTATTTGCTTTCATTTTTAATTGCCCCTTTATTTCACATCGATTGAAAGGCTTTTGCCGCCATCAGAAACCAGGATATTTGACACATCAGGCAGGCGATATAATTTTATTCCCTCGCTTCCATTGACAATCAAATCCCAAGCTGGCCAAATAACAGGAAACACTGTTCGGAAATAAAGAACTCCTTTATAACGCCACATATCCATTCCATTATAATTAGAAACAGAATCTATTCTTTCAGCTTTCTTGGGAGGAATGCCATCGAGAAAAGACATTAGTTGGTCCGAGACTGGGCTCTGCGTTATCCTCCCTATCTTCGGTTCTTTAGCTAACGGACCCTTTTTTGTGGCCCGAAAAGACACCATTGAATCTGTAACTTTTCCGGTTTCTTCAAAATCAATTGTTTTGATTTGAATCACAACTGGTAGAGAGAATTCAGCCAATGTCAAAATAATATTGGAATTTGCCTGAGAAGACGTACTTTGGACAGTGATCATGTTTCCAGGTTTCAAGTCTTCAGGCTTAACAACAGAAAAGTGATTAACATTACCCTCTGTGCAGGAAGTGATAGGCCAAGGAGCACCAGTTACATCATAAAAAACCAGAGCCGTAACATACCCAGGGGTCAACAACACTACAGGAATTGGTGCGTTAGGCTCCAAAATCAACTGTTTACTGCCCGTTGCAATGAGAGGTTCAGCTTGGCGAATAGCCTTTTCTGTCTCTCTGACTTTTTGTTTTTGTTCAGCTATATGCTTGGTTTCCATGGGCAGCATCATGTCCATCTGGTGACCAAACGCTTGCTCAATCAATGTGTCTCGGGTAGTAGGGCTCTTAAGATCAAGGTGCTTCGATTGCTTTGCAGGGTCTACATACGGTGACAGCGCACCATTTGGTTGGGTACCTTGTTGCTGTGTTGCTACTGGTTCTTCTATAGCGACGGCTTCACAAGCAAACATCAAAAACATCAATAAACAGCAGCAAATCTTTCGATTATTTAATTTCATGGTTCACTCGCCTCCGATAAACAATTGGATCATAATTTGTCCGTTTTGGGCCTGATAAAAAAGACCGAATTCCTCTTAAAATCACCATTGGCGTAATTTTAAGAAATTCCAAAAACGAAAAAAATGCAATTCCTGCAACTGCCATATAAAAAGTCTCCATGCACATATGCATCAACCATCCAAAAATGGGAAACAAGCAACGCGCATCAAAAAATAGTAATCGGGGATAAATTGCTGTGTCTCTCCAACTTGATAGTTCAACTTTATTGTTCTGGTATTCTTCCATATCTACTCCATTTCATTACAAATACTTTCGTAGGTCTGTCGAGAAATCAAACCGTCGTCATATCTTATTTTGGCAGCCATCAAAAAACTTTGTCCGTCTTCTTCAACAAACTTGGCAATGAGAGGAGGTATTTTCTCAATGGGTACTTCCATCAAGGCATCTCGGTGCTTGGTTTTAAAAATTAGAAATTCACGGATAGCAACTCTTTGTTTCTGATCTTTATGCAGAAGGAGTCGTTGAGAGATTAAAACACGAAGATTCATTATCAGCGTTGTTGACATTTGTACCCGTTCTTCATGATCGAAACGATCAAGTACCCGAGGTACGATACTGAAAACTCTGCTCGTGTGAAGGGTTGCATAACAACACTTTCCGATACTTCCGAGATCCAGAAGGCCGGCCATGGTGGCTTTTTCTTTCGCTTCACCAAGAAATACAATATCAGGATCTCGACGGTTTGCATTTGGTGTCGCATTAACCCATTCTTGAAGGTTCCTGCCAATTTCGTGATGGTCAATCAGGCAACCACGGTTGGGCAAATCTTTAAATATGAATTCCACGGGTTCTTCGTAAGTGACGATCGACTTACCATAACCTTCTAGAATACCTCGGAGAATAGCACCAACAAGTGTTGTTTTTCCTGTGCCTGTTTTTCCCGCAACTAAAATAAACCCATCGTTAGGTTGTAAAGCATCGCACAATTTTTCTTCGACACCTAAATCAGTTAATGATGGTGGTATATTAGGGATATGCCGTAATGTCAGGACTGATCCCCAACCAGTTCTAAGTGTTGAGGAGGTTGCGTTTGCTCGGAACCGGTACGATTGACTGGCAGTATTTCTTTTTTCTTCACGAAACCCATAAGCGTAGTTTTTTTCGGATCCACCCATGAGTGAGGAGGCAATCGAATTACCTTCTGCTGTTTTATCTATCAATTCATTAACTTCTACGAATGTGACCTTCCTTTGAGTAATTGGTATTTTCAATCCAAGACGACTAAGCCAGATAGGTTCTCCTGTCGATATAATCATGTCTGACATTTTATTTTTCACTGCCCACTTCAACAGTTTTTCAAGTTCTATTATGTCCCAGATTGCTTCCGGTTCGTCTTCATATGTAATGAACAGATCTGGGTCAATCAGATCTTCTTGTGTATTTTCACTTTCAGCAGGCAGGGATTCATTAGGCATATTCATTCAATTCACCGTAGAAGCTGATGGGTTCCAAGAATTAACGTCTTGAAAATCAATTTTTTCAGTGATACGGAATATTTTCTGATCGACATCAAGCGCTTTGCCATTTTCAGAGATTTTTACCGCAAATCGTCCTTCAGAAAGCTTTGGCATACTGACTATGTTTTGTTCTTCCAGGAGCATGTAGGTAATCATGCCATTAAAATCTCTTTCAAGACGATTAAGGTTAATGACATACAGACGATGAGCCTGAAGCATTCCTTGTTGCCAACCATCAATAATCGCTTCCTTCCACACTCTTTCTTCAGTTTCAGTCTCAGGCAGCAGTATTTTGTTTACATCATCAATTGCCTTAAATTCCTTCCAGATATAATCCCTCCACGAAGGTGTTTTGGTGATTATCCTTGCATCCTGAATAATGCGATAAGTTGTGTCAGACGATACAGCCACCATACTATTTTCCAGTTTAAAACTGGCATTGGCCTTGGTAATTACAGGTGGAAGGAGTTTGCTGTTATAAAGAAGAAGAGGTGAGAAATCGTATGCTTCGTCTAAGTCACCTCTGACAGATTCCATCAGCTCGGTAATCCTGCGATAACGCCATTTAACGGCCGTTTGAATAGATATGGTATAAGCAGCCTCCCTGATTGCGAGTGGACGCATTTGCTGCATTTCACTATTACTCTCTTCACAATCGTAACCGCAGGTAGGATTACCCATAGCAATCAACCGTTGGAGAGACGGTGGATATTTTGTGAGTTCGGCCATTGTGGGTGGTTCAAACTGCTGATCAAGGGCAGTAAGTAAATCACACTCTGTTTCAGGTGGGGTGGTATCACGAGAGCTTGTTTTGATAATATCAGGGTCTTTATTCATAGAGGGAGGGGATGTAGGATTAATGATAATAATTCCCTTGCTCTGCTTTTCGTCAAAAAAGTCCTCACGTTTTTCGTCAATTCTTTCTTGTAAGGTTGCTACTTGTTTTTCAAGTGATGTTCGTTCCTGTTTGACATCCTGGACTTGTGCCTCAAGATCATTTTTTTCCGAATCAAAAGATTGCTCTTGTTTGTCCTCAGCAGTTGTGACAGTCAGTAGCAAATCATTTTCTTGACTTAATTCTGCAACCCTAAGCCTTTCATCAAACAACAGGTTTCTTAAGGTCTCCAGGTTACTATTTTGCTTTTCGATAATGCCTTGCTGATATTCAAGTTCATGTGAAATTTGCAGGTCAATAGTTGGAGTTTTGGCTTCCAACGTATGAAGTTGATCATCCACAAGGTCAAGTTTTTGTTGAGTTGAAATCAATTTATCTTGTGAAGATACATTAGCTTCTTCTTCAACAAAACAAGGGGAATGACCTTGGCAAGTATAGTCCCACTTCCACGTAGCAACACTATGTGAGGACGAAAGCATAACAAATGCGACAATAGACCCTGACAAGTATTTTTTTAACATTGGTAGTTATCCTTTTGAATAAACGATCTTAAGCACATGCCTTTTATCGTCGCGTACAATGATGGTGTTATTTCCGGCTTGCCACCCTACATCTTCAAATATTTTGAACAATGGCACGCCTTGAGTGTTAAGTGAGACCATGACGGGTTGAGCAGGTCTATTACCGGTGATTTCAATTTTATACTCTACAATGTTACCAAGAACGGTTAAAACAGACTCTAGGGGGCCATCCCAATATACTGTTACGTTTTTCCAAAGAATTGAGGAAGCAGGAGGCGGCTGAGATGAAGATATATCACTGTTCCCATTGGCCGCTTTTTGTTTAAGGCGTCTTAGTGTGTCTAAATGGGATCCACTTTTTCGAACTGCATTTGTTAAATTATTCAGAACAATGCCGTCACAACCGGAAACGGAAAGAGTTTCAGTTTCAATTACATTTTGCTTACCGGAACAACCCGTTAAGAAAAAAGGCAAAATGAGTGAAACTGTTAAAACTTGTATTTCTTTCATTATTCGTCCCTCGGTTTATCATTGTTTACAGGTGTTATTGGCATTACTGATGTTATGACCGATATATCTGCTATCCATTGTTTAATGAATGATATATTTTTTATATCATTTCCTGTCAACAAGATTTTGACTGGTGCTGTAGGTTATTGTGTAAATAAATGATATTTAGGTTATGAAAGGTAAAAAAAGAATTTCGTCATATATATTGATATTATTGATAGTTACGTCTGTAATCCCTGTTTTAGTAGGAGGGAGTGCATGGTTTTATAATGAGATCCAAACGAATAAAATTGTTTCACAAAGAATAAAACAGGAAAGTATCGACACACTAAAGACAGAACTTCAACTTTTCGCTTCGGACATCGATAATAGAATTTCGTACAATGATTATAACTCGAATAGGTTATTACGTAGGGAACTCAAGACAAACGGTTTAGATATTTTATCTATTATCTCAAACATTCATGAAGTAGTTAGTGATAGAATTGAAAATAATGTCACCCATTCAGAAAGGATGCTTCGGAATAAAATAGCTTCCAATGTCATAAATGTTTCACCTCTACTCTCAAGCATCCATGAAGAGCACAGCAAGATACATAGTTCTGAGAGTAATCAGAGACGTGCAGTGCTTAATATTTTCAAATCAATTAATTATTCATCACAAGATGTAAAATTCTGTGTTTTTACAGAGGATGAGACATGCCAAGTACATCCATCAGGGAGCCAAAAAGAAGGTAAACGAATTAAAGAATTGGCTGCTATGAGTAACTCTGATGGGATGGGTATGGTCGATCAGCTTAAGTTGAATGATGGTATTTACAAAGAATGGTATTGGCCAAGGAAAGAAGGATGGGAACCTGAAAAGAAGATCGGATATTTTCTTTATTACAGACCTCTTAATTTGTTTATTGGTTCAGTTGAATTTGAAAATAATTGGTCAAAGAAAACACAAGATACATTTTTAACGAGATTTAGAGAAATGCAATTAATAGGGGGGAGTGCTTTCTCGACAATTATATTCAACAAAAATTACCAAGTGATAAGTGGTATAGAAGAATTTATGGCCATTAGCATAGATTCCAAAAAAATAAGAAAAGAAGGTGCCTTTTCTACAAAGGATAGAATGTATTTTGTGAAAGAAACGTCTTCATACGGCTGGACACTTTTGGTTTCTACAGATGTAAAAAACACAGTTGAGTACATAACTTCACAACTTAGGGTAACTCAACAAAACACGCAGGACAAAATTGTTTTTGTTTGCTTATTTTCTCTGTCATTGATTTTTCTTAGCGTAATAATCTCAGCAATTATTAGAAGGCATCTTGCTCGAACCTTATCTAAACTGCAGGCTTCTCTTAAAGATTATATAGAAGGCAAAAATTTACAGAACAATGGAAAACATCAGGACATACCAATCCTGGAACTTTACGAAGTTCAACGTACTGTGAGAGAGCTTGCCCTTGCTCAAGCAAAAATCAAAAAGGATAAAGAAATACTAACAACTCAACTGCATCAATCCGAAAAAATAAAAAATATGGGAATGCTAGTTGGTGGATTGGCGCATGACATGAACAATTTGCTAACCTCTATTAATTGTTATCCTGATTATATATTAGAAAATATCCCCCAGGATTCGGTAGTGCGGAAACCAATAATTCTAATGCGGGATGCAGGTAAAAAAGCCGGTGAAATGATGGCTGATATAGTTGCAGTTGCAAGAGGGGTTGCATGTGAAAAAAAACCTATTCTCATCACGAAAACTCTTGCTACATATCTTACATCAGCAGAGTTCTCATTCTTGAAAGATAAGTACCCTCTAATCGATTTTACAATGGAAGTGGTACCAGATTTAAAGCATATTGAGGGATCCGAGACGCATATCAATAAGATTGCAGCAAACATGATTAAGAATGCTTACGAGAGTATAGGCGAGGATAAAAAAGGAAAAATAATATGTAGAGTTAAAAACAAAATCCTCAGAACAATGATACACTCATTCGATCGTATTAAACCTGGTGAATATGTTACGTTAACATTAGAGGATTCTGGATCAGGTATATCTAAGGAGGCACTTGAGAAAATATTTGATCCTTTTTACAGTTCTAAAAATATATCAGCTACTGCTGGTACAGGTCTTGGTCTCTCTATTGTTTGGAATATCATGCAAGATCATGACACCTCAATTGCAGTACAATCAAAAATCGGTGTTGGGACTATTTTCACATTATTTTTTCCACCATGCGCACCTCCAAAGGAACACCAGTTGATTATAACCGACATGGAAGGTCATGAGGTATTTCAAGGTTCGGGAGAAAGAATTCTAATCATCGAAGACGATAAGACGCAACAAGTTATGCTTAGCGATATATTGAATGGATCTGGATATAATCCTACTACAATTGAAACGAAAAAAGAGGCTATAGAACGTATGACATCAGGCTACTTCGACTTATTGATTATTGATATGAATTTAAAGAACGATACAGGAGAAGAGGTATACGAGGAGGTTCTAAGAATCAACCCAAAACAACGGGCATTGATTGTATCGGGATTCGCTGAGACAAGTAGTGTTGAAGCAACAATTCGTATGGGTGCATACAGTTTCATATCAAAACCATATACACCTGAAAAATTATTAAAAAACACTCATGAGGCATTAATATCTACTTTTAAATGTGAGCAGTAATGTAGTTGGATGTTGAGTATGAAATCTTACAAAACGAATTGTTGATGTACTTGTATTTTGCAATGTGAGACAAAATCTAACTAAGTGGAAATACTTAATGGCTTATCTAATTAAAGGATAGATACTATAGTCACTTGAATCCGTTCAGTGCACCATAACTTCATCACTCACTCTTCATAGAATTACTCTGATCTTATCTACCAAAATATCGAAGGGTTTCAATTACTCTATTAACTAAGATTATCAAGGAAACGATTATGAATTATGTGATGATTGAACTGTTCCTGATTAATGTTGTTTTTTCAAAATTGGACTATTGACGAGCTATAATATTTGGCATATCATTCGAGCAATTGACTTTTAATAATAAACCTCAGACAAGGGAAATTACAAATGGCCCCAAAGAAAAAGGCACCCACATCAGAAGAAATCAAAAAACAGATTGCCGATGTCACTGCAACCATGAATGACAAAATCCTGAAGGTCAGAAATGAATTCAAAACAAAACTCAAAATCCTGAATGATGACCTTAAAAATGCAGAGAACATGGAGCGGCAAGAAAAGCTAGAAACGATTCTATCATTGTCAAAAGAACACTTACCAATCATCACTCAGAATCTTCCTGAAGAAGCCAAAAAGAAGCTTCAAAACCTTCTGGAAAATACCTGAAAACAATTCTTCTTCCATGCATAAAGAAGAGGCCAGATCCCCCTTTCCCGCTCCTGATTTGTAGATAGGTTTGTCTACACAGGAGCATTCTTGTGTTGAGTCGTGCGACTGATATTATACTTATTTTTGTTGCCATGCACACGCTATAGCCATAGCTCAATTCCATTTCCGTTTATCTTCATATCATCAATGTATTCACAGTTATTATCATGCAGAGCAAGGATAAAAAGTCGAATAGAACAGACTAAAGACGCAATAATGAGATGATGAAAGGAGCAAATGAAATCAATCACCAGGAATACCTCTTTCAGATTTATAGATACTAAAACAAAAGCTATAATCTAAAGCTGTGCGTCTCAGTTACTATAATTTAGTATTAGAATATGTGATGTTTTTAACTACTAATTATTTGATTCATGAATCGGTATAATGTGATCTCAGACAAAGTATATTTCGTAATAATGATGGAATAATATGTGTATGCATCAAGCAAAATATTTTGGATTAATTGAACCGAATTCCCGAGATACTCATCTCGCAATAATAGAATAGTATCCACCCTGGTTCGGTAATATTGTCATTCCAAATCAAACATGATTGATCAATGTGTGGGGGGCCACATTTTCTACCCACTGTTGTGTATCAGTACGGTGTAAAAGTAATTGCAGATAGCCAGACCAATATCAAATTATACCTTTCAAAAATTCGACAACAACAACTCCAATATTGCCTTAAATAAATGGTATTGGATGGCCTACGAGGAACTATTGTAACCCTCATTGATATTGGAGCGGGAGAAGCATAGGGATAAGGAACTCAATCTTCTAAAATGGCAATAACGACCTTAATTCCGCAGTAACGGTGCCAAATTATTTCGCAGTAACGGTGCCGGAAAATTCCGCAGTAACGGCTTCGCAGTAACGATATATTTCGCAGTAACGGCCCATATTTCGCAGTAACGGTGCCGGATTATTTCGCAGTAACGGTGTCGAAATATTTCGCAGTAACATGGGGAGGGTGTCATTTTTTAGGGGTTGTTTTTGAAAAACTAATAAAATGGAAATACTTTTTGATTTTTGAACACACATTTCATTTTATTTCGTTCATATAGGAGAAATTATCAAAATCTGCCAAATATTATGCTATTCCTAAATAGCTTCCTCAACTGATGCCTGCTCACACCAAGAACACACTTTTTAGCTTCATTTTGCAACTCTTATTTTCTCCTGTGATTATCAAATAACCCAATTCTCTACTCACATATATATCCTATTTATTTGGGTATCATTTTTTCCATATTCTGCTATTCCATTTCTATCATTTCAGTCTTTGAAAATAAGTATCCACCTACTATTTATTTTACTTCATCTTTCGTAAACTGGGTCGAATCCTCCAATATATTACGTTCAGTTATGCCAGATTTCCAAAACAATTCATGTAAGTCATAATCGTACCCTTTGGTCCTCTTCTTAAAAATGTTTACAAAGCTTTATACTCTCATCAATCGACAAAATAATACACATGCAATTCGTATTACCTCTAATGTTCATTGCCCTGAAAAGCAAAACAAAATATCCGCTCTCTAATGTAAATTCAATGATGCACAAAAGATGATGGGAAATACATAGTGAATGGTTTTTCATAGAGCTTCACTGGGTAACCATTTTGCTGATTACCCAGATAGAATGTTTGCCTGTTCACACTGTATTGGTTACAGTCCCATGCCTCGGACAAAGAGTGTATTTCATCAACATGTTTCCACTCGATTTTAGTGAATAATTGGTTGTCCATTTTTCCATGATCAGCAAAACTCTCCGGGGATCAAAAATATTTCATTTGTGACAAATCTAGGTGTATGCTTATCAAATCTATCCGATATCTTAATATGTTTGCGAACCCTGTCCTTCGTTGCAAGGCTAAGTCATTTGGTACTATCAAAAAGACTAGTGCAGGCAATCCATGTTTAGAAATACTATGGAAAACTACTAGGAGAATGTACAGCATAATATTTTTAATCACTTTGAATTATGATCAAAAACATATCGACAATATGTGCAATCTAAATAGTCATAACTCTAGGAATATTCATATGGGTGTTCACGGTATAATTTGAAATGTAAAAGTATTCTTCTTTTACTTTATTCGTCCGTTCATCGCGCTCTCATCATGAACACTTAATAGAAAACCTTAAGGATACCATCACCCAAATTTGGGAAGATGTCCGCACCTTCTTTTCCAGTCAGTTGATAGATCGTATTTCTCGTTTCAAAAATTCCTTTTTCACGATCAATTCTGACAATCAAAGAGGTCTTCATGTGATAACCTGCTATCCATCTTCCTTTAGAATCGTGCACAACTGTTGCTGTGATAATCATCGGTTTTAGATTTTCGCCTGGGTACGCAGATTCGATCTGTTCCCGAGAAAAAGAGAGGCATTGTACTTGCCAATTTTTAACTATACCACCGTTCTTTTTCACTTTATAATATTTCCTTTGGATAACCAATTTATTACAATATGTTGTTCAAAATTACTGTGTCCTTCAGCAAATATTCTCACCGCACAATAGCGCCATGATTTCCTGCAACTTGAAATGCATTCCTTCAAGATTAACATTATCGAAAACAAGCATGTAGCGATGATGGTTTTTTATCAAGACTGGCATTTTTCATCTTGAGTCTACCTAAATTCACTCTCACTCGATCGTACTTACTTCTAAATATCTATCTGTTTGCAATATTAATTCATCTGCATCTACCAGTTGAGACAAATGCTTTATGTCCACTACACCTTTTTCTGTCATCCTACGTTCGATGACTAGGTATGTATATTCTGCAATTGAAGCATACTTAACCTCCTGATCCTTTAAGGCTAGAATATGATAAAATTCAGGCCCATCTTGACCTACTAAAATCCAATCAACAACTCCAACCCAATAACCCAAGATAGATAAGAAACTCAACCGAGGGGTTCGCTTTATTTGGCTGTGTTTCATAACGAGTAACTGTTGTTCTTGATACACCTGCCATTGTAGCTAAATCAGTCTCAGTCATGTTCATTTACTTGCGAATGTATTTGACCCTCTCACCGATATTCATTTTGATTATCTTTTAAATGATTATTTCATAACTCAAAAACGACAGGCTCATTGTCAGGCCGATATTTCGCATCACAAATCGAGCAATTAATAAATGTTGTTCTCTGATCATCAAGATAACCAGATACACCAAACCCTTCATGGATGTGTCCAAACACATGAAAAACAGGGTTGATATATTTGACAGTCCGTAACAATTCTTGGCAACCTTTTTGTTTCCCATATGCCAGATCAAGGATACCAGATGGTGGCCCATGGGTTATCAACACATTGGTGTCTTTTGGAATAAGTCTCCACTTCTCTTTTAGCTCTTCTGGAAACAACATGAATGCCCAGTTATTGAAAATCGATGTCCATGGAGAGCCGTAAAAACTAATTCCTTCTATGACCTTTCCAGTATCCTGTAGATACGTTGTACCTGGTATCTTTTGTATATATCTTTTGGCAAGCATATAACTATGGAGTAATGGAAAGTCATGATTTCCGGCCACAATAATTTTATATTTGTGTGGCAATGAATATAGAAATGCTGAGAACTTTTTTACGCTTTCCAAGCGACTGGATGAACAGAAATCTCCGGCAAAGATAATTACATCTCCATCTGGGATATCAATTTGATTATGAAAACCATGAGTATCAGCTAGGGCTACTATTTTTATTCTGTTTTACTCAATGTTGTTTCGATAACAGCATAGGTTTTTTCGTATATCATAGAATCTTTACTAGCCCGAGAACCTGCGACATTCAAGACCTCTATATCATTGTCTGCCAAAAATACTTTGAGGCAAACCACAGTACCATCTGAGTACACAACATTCTTTTCAGTGCGTTTTGGGTAAAATTTTGTTTTCAATTCTTCAGCGTTGTATTTTGCTGACAACACTCCTTCTTCTGTCATCCGTCCTTTTGGGATTGCACCACCATGAGGAATGTTTAGCTTTATGGCCACGTCAATACCAGCCTGATCTGCTCCTGTTTGGAAACCAGGTATTATCTTCATAATCCACCATTCATTATTTGGTTTTATAGGTTCATTATACCATAGAAAGCATGGGATGTTGACCCTCAAATTCTTTGGTGTGCGTGAATTTATCGATCTCATCCATGTCATATTTACCTTCCAAACTTCATGGTATCATCATGAAGTTGACTCTTCCCAAGCCTCAAGGATTGGGTTTTACGGCCTGAAGGCCAATGATATAATTTGGTGGTGAGTTGTAGGTTTTGCCATGATCGCAAATATAGGGTAAGATTATTTTGCAACATGTTGTAGGTGATGTGTGATCGGGGAAACATTGCAATGCAAAAGAGGCTACCTTCCTAGCGTTACAGGGCAGCACGGTACTTACAAAATGAAAGAAATATCACCTGAACAGTACCGCTTATTGAAGCGAATAAATTGGGACTATAACATTCCTATTGAGGATATGTTCGCTGTAGTGTGTGGGGAAAAAGAGCATGCTGGTCACTGGAATGAAACTGCTCTGTTGGTCCGCATGATCGAGCATCTTAATTGGTATGATATTCTCAAGTTTTATAATCCTGAAACCATTGGCGAAAAACTGACCCCCGAACTTCTTGGAAAGATTTGGCGTAAAGATAAAAGGGTAAAATATGAGGAACTTGGGAAAATCCTACGGGGCGAGCCTGTAGCCTTTACAAAATGGGGTGCTGAGTATCGTGAGCAGTGCAAAAGCACCCTTTTTTCTAACCGGTGGTACAGCACTTAGCCGGCAGGACCTGAATCACCGTTATTCGGACGATCTTGATTTTACATCTGATATTGAGATCATAGCCAATGACATATTGCACGGAAATGACAATTCCCTGGTGTCTGTACTACTCCTCCTCGGTAACAGTGGGGTCTCTTAAGGATAGCCCCGTAAAAGCCAACTCGCAATCTCCACCATTTTGGAAAAGCCGCCAGTAATTAGTTATAATATTGGTATCGGGGTTTGAAGTCCAACGGTACGAAAACGTACGCTAAGGAATTTCGATATCATTATCCATAAGATTGTTTAAAGGTCTGAGTGCACCTTTCATAACCTGCTCTGCCAAGGTGAAGGAATAATGCCCCAAGACATTGATGTGACCGTAAGCTAAGGGGGAAAGCCTGGCCTCATCTTCTTCTATTATTTCCAATGAATGGTGCCAAGCTTCAGTGAACCAGCAATCCGTAATATATCATCCCAGCGCTGCTCGATGCGTTTAGTATTCACACAACCACGAGCAATAGCATTGAGAATGCCGTAATCTGCATCTTTATCGATGCGCCAAAAAACCGCTTCAAAACGAGGTGAAAATTGATAGCCGAGTAACCAGAACAAACCAAATACCATATCACTGGTGCCAGTGGTATCGGTCATTATTTCAGTAGGATTTAAACCGGTTTGTTGTTCCAATAAACCTTCCAGTACGAATATGGCTCTTTTTGCCCAACCCCGCAAAAAGGTAAAACAGCAAATAGTATTTAGCCGCAAATCCCTTGAAAAGACTCAGGTTCCAAAATGGAATGGTCGTTTTCCCTAGATTGTTTTTATCTATTAAAAACAGCCTTTAAAATAGCCAAATCAACCAAAAATAACCCATAAAATGGGCTTAATTTAACATATTGACTCCGTTTTACCTTTTTGCGGCGTTGGTCGGAAATACCCATTTTCTGCCTCATCATCAAATAAATTGTACCTTCTCTCTTCGCTGGGCTTGGTGAATGGAACTTCTTGAATATCTATCATTTGCGAATTGTCTCCTCTTTCTCTATAAGGTCAATTAGTTATTAATATAATCCCGAGTCCCATGACAGCCAGGAAATTTACTGCATCCCCAAAACTTGTTGCCCGTCATAGGGCCTTGCCCTGCTGTCCTCAAATACATTGTTGCTCCACAATCAGGACATGGCAGCTCAGAATCTCCATACAGTTCTTCCGGAACATAGTCACCGTCCTTCTGTGTTCCCCTACATAAAACAATCAATTGTTTACCAGCAATAAGCTCCAGGGGTTTCTCTTTGGCAAAATCATATGAGGGCTGAGTAAATTCGCCGGCGGTAATAACAATCCCTCCAACCTCCCCCTCTGCAGTGATAAGGCCAAACATTTCTCTAACTATTGAAACCCCTATTTTCTGGTTTCGCCATTGCTTGCACTGCACAAGATATTTTTGACCATCCTTGCGTATCACCAGATCAATCCCACCATCAGCCCCGGCAGAGTCATTCTCGACAACGGAATACCCAAGCCTGCGATAAACCTCAGCTGTCATTTCCTCGAATTGACGCCAGGACAAATCTTTGATGCTCTGAATATTTTTTTGCTGATCAAGGAGCCTTCTTTTTCTCCATGAATTGTATAGAGAAACAGGAAGAGGCAAGAGGAAGATCGCGGCTATGTATGGAGCTGCAATGGTAAGTGCATCTGCCAGACGATAGAATATTGTGTCTTCATAAATTATTTTGGGCAACAGGTGGCCGGTAAAGACGTATATTGCTACAGCTGTGAGAACAGAGCAGTACCAGGGGAGAATTGCGAGTGTCCCGAGGAGGCCTTTGTTTGTTTGTCTTGGCATTTTGTTAGTTTGTCCGTTTTATCCATTTCACCCAATTTCACAGGAGCAATCTAGCTTGTCCTGATTACTACAGTCATACCCGTACAAAAAACCACTAATCAGCCTTCAACCACCCACGGTCAATCAAATATGCTATTTGATCCGCACGATCAAAAAACAGATGAGCCATAGCAGTCCCTTCGATAAACAAAATCTTATCTTGTTCCCCAAAAAGCCGAGAATGGCAAATAGTTGCCTTTTCCTTATCATCAAAAAATGACAAATCAACAGGATTAGCGACCCACCCCTTTGATCTCATGTTTGCCAAATAATATTCCATTTTTCAGCCTACGGCGATTATTTTAATATTTGAGGATTTGCCAAATATCTTTCATATTCAGAAAAAACAGTATAAATATATTTATATGTTTTCCTCCCCTCACAGATAAATATATTTATACCACGATGAAACCAGCAACACAACGTCTGTTGACACGTAACGACAGTTAATGTTATGTTTTAATGGCTGGTTCGGCATTTCTATTAATCTTGGAGAAGGGAAGCAAATTTGATGAGCAAAACATTTTCCTACATTCTACCATTCGTACTTATGGTCACATTTTACTTGTTGTGTCTGGCCCCTATGACCTTCTGGACAGGTTTTTTCACAGCCATATCAGTGATACTGATCTTCCTGGCATTTCCTTTTGACCGGCAAATTGAGCGGATTGCTGAAGCATGGTTTTCCAGAAAGCATTTTCACAGCAATATTAAAAACACGTAAATTGCATGTAATTGGTTGTCAGGAATGGCAGAATTCTATGACGGGGATCTGCATATCGACCTACAAGGGGAGAACACGCCTAAATACCGAATTACCATTCACAAAACAAAGAAGATTGAGCCAAAACAATTATTCCCGGAATCAGATAAAAAGGAGGCAAAATGAAAAATATCATCACTCAAATCTTAGCGACATTCAACATTAAGGTCTCCGTAACCGAAGTAAGCAACGGCCTTATCCTTGGGAACCTGGTTATGCTGGAAGTATTTGAAAGCCACATTGACGGAAAACAAGAATTTCGGATTGGTACTCTTACAAAGGAATCAATTATTGAGGGAAACTACGAGATCACTGACAACCAAAAAGTAACGAGATCCACAAATCCAAAAGCTGCGGCAAATTTTGCAATTTTGATGCTCATGAGTAAATTTGTGCACGACCAGGTTGAATTTGAATATCAAAACAATAAACCTTTTACAACTACGCGGGGCAATCCTACTTTTACAAAAAATAAACCTGTGGAACCCAGCACTATTAATTAGTTGGTTAATTTGCACACGGCGATAGCCTACCAAGAAATATTTGTCATGAAAAATACTATCATTGTAGTAGATTACGCCAAATATTAACGAACCCTTATTATAAGAGGAAAATTGTGTTATTCAAAAAAATCAGTTTATTACTCTCTGCGCTTTTATTTTTGCTGATGGTCGGTAGCGCCCAGGCCGCTTCACTTGATCTGACCCTCAAATTAGCCGGTGGTGAAACGGCCGTCAATGATCTTGATTACAAAATATCTATCAAAGACAATGCCCCAGGCGCTGTACCCGACACCGAACTTTATACAACCAAATTGGTCATTAGCCAGGGTAACAACTCAGGGGTCATTTCTATTCCCCTTGCGGGTTTCAGTGGTCAAACTGTATCAATCATGTTTACCGACTCTACCCGAGCAAGGAATCCCGAATATTTACGTACCTTTTATTATTCTACAACCTCTCTAGGCAATGCAGCATGGAGTCCTTGCGACAAATCTAAAATCGAGACAGATACCGGTAACTCATTTGTTGTAGAGGCACCAAAAGGCCGTACTATCAAAGGGACGTTGGCTTTACCTTCAGGAGAATTGGTAAGAGCAGTAAGTATTATCTCCGTAATTGCTGAATTCGAAGCAAACGGGAAAGAGTATCAAGATCAATCAACAAATACATTGTCAAATGGTGAAAATTCAATCGATTATATACTTACGGTTCCTGATGTAGCAGGAAGCAGCACCCGGATTCTTTATCACGGCGATCTAAACGATTACTATACACCCTCTCCGGCCACAAGTTATTTGATTCTAGGTTATTACGCTGATTCGGAAACAGTTTTTTCAAAAGAAAGCGCGACATCCCTGGCCCAAGACAATCATACAAATATTAATTTAACTTTTATTAAGGGAGCCCGAATCTCAGGCACATTTAACTTACCCTCCGGGGCAGCAACAATTGATCTACCTGTTCATATTTCTGTAGAAGTCTATCGGGACGATGAATGGCATTCTCCCTATGTAAACACCTACTACATAAAAACCGGCAATGATTCAGTTGAGTATTCCGTTTCTGTTGATAAACAGGATTTTGGAAAAGCATTACGGATAAGTTATAAGCTGCAGGATGATCTTGGTATATCCTGCTTAACAAAAAAATACCTGACTGTAGGTTTTGTAGCAAATACCGGTATGACCTGGGATGTTAACTCAGCGCAAAATATAAAGATACATGGTGATTATCCGGATTTAGCTATCACCGCCCTATCAGGTAGAAGATTCACAGGCGATTGGATGTACAATGCAGCCATCGGCACTTTTACTTTGAAAGTTGCTCTCGTTTCATCGAATGGAGAAGCCTCTTTATCTCAATTTCGAATGTTTGTAAGAAGCCCAACAACACAACCAGACTATTGTTTCGTTGTTCCCGATACCACAGACGTTAGTTTTTATTTAGGGTATTGGATGGAGAACATACCCTTTGGGACGAAAGCATCAGTTGGATATTTCAAAAGTGAAAATGAAACACCAAATTTCTACTCTGAATTAACCCCCTTACTTGGCGATAGAGATCGCTCCGATTTGGATCTGGAAGTAACTAAACAAACAGCAGCAACCATCAATGGAAAAGTAATGCTACCCAACGAAGAGGTCGCACAAACCGAAAATGGGTTAACCTTCTCTGTAGCAGCAAGGCCAGATAATCCATTTAAAGATGCAGGGTTTTACCAATTGGATATCAGTGCAAATAAAGGTGTAATAGAAAAAGGAAAACAATCTGTCCAATTTACTATTCCTGTTTCTCCTGACCCTTCTGTACGCTGGAATGTATTTGCTACCCACCAATATAAATGTTCATTGGAAAAAGAAGAAACACCATATGAGTTTGTCACCTATTTCCCAAGTGTTTCGGCAAGCAATGCAAGGCAAGCTCAAACAGTTTCATATCTTGACGGTCCAATAACTATTGAAATCCTAAAACGGGCACAGGCTTTACAACAAACTAATGGAGGGATTCTGCAAATGATGACTGCGATTTTGGCAGCACAGAACAACTAACCATTGCAAAATAATTTGATTTAAAGGGGGCCTGCCGAAGAACCCCCAAAAGTGCTCAGTTAGAGTTAACTGGTTTCCCAAAAACTCCGTTTTAAGTGTTGTTCAAGTATTTCTGCCATTATCGCAACATCAATATCCCCACTGTTTTTCTTAGGGGTTTGAAGCCCAATGGAACGAAAAGTTGCGCTAAGAGTCTATTGGCAGATTGATCACTTTTTAAGATACCATCCAGATTGCTGCGAAAATACACGCTAAAGAAAAGCGTTCGTTTTTTGCCCCTCAAAAAAAAGGGTGACGGACGAGTAGTAAAAATCCCAATAAGTTATGTTGTATGAATAAGGAGAATCACTTTTAAAAACAGCAAAACAACTTGAAATAAATGTAGAAATGAGACCAGCAACGGTTTTCCAATGAAATCTTGTCATTTCAGTAAGGTAGGTTAACTCGCAACATAACAGTAGTATGTTTACTTTTTGGCAAATGTTAAAAAGGTGGACATGCCATTGGCAATGTTTATTCAACCAACCAACGATCCACATTCAGTGTAAATCCGGGCTATTCGTTCACATTTCTCCCCGTAATACTGGTAGATTTACGCGGTAAATCGAGGCAAATCAAAGGGCCAATGATAAAAAATTGCCGCAATTCCTTCTTGTATGTGTAATTTTACTACGACCCCAATTATTTCTGTCATGCTGACAGAGCTCATCCTGTTGAAAAGGCCCCATCCTCAATAGGCCTACCGAACGCTGCTTGGGATTCTCAGACTTGGCAAAGCGTATGGAGACAGTCATCTTGAAGCGACATGCGGCCGTGCACTTTATAGCAACACACTATCTTATAACAGCATAGAGTCAATTCTTAAAAATGGACTCGATCAAAAATCGTTACCCGAAAAGAGCAGTGGAAAAGATCCTGTCAAACATAAAAATATCCGCGGTGCTGGTTACTTTCAATCTACCACTCACTAAAGGAGAGAATTATGCTGTTTCTGTAATCAGCGCTTTACTTTCCTGCCAAAATCATCGGAATATTTTCCTTCTTTTTCTTTCTTCAATAATCCGGCAAAATCGTTTAAAAGCTAGTTTAGCAAAAACAAAGGTCTTACAAATTTACCCTGAAAGTTTCATCTTGCGGGCTAACACAGAGCCAGAGGTAAATTGCAGCTGAATCTACAGCACATTCTCTTGATTCTCATGTAGCAACTGCATTTACAAGACTTCCAGGCCAAGGTCGGTTGGACTGAACAAAAGTGCTCATATCGGGTAACAAAAGTCTGTAGTAAATTCAAATTCAGGCTAACGCAGCAACGCATTGCATTTTTTCATATCGGCCATGGATGACAAAGGTACGATTTTCTTAAAATATTTGAAGACCGTCACAACCTCAAACCAACCCTTGTAATCAGCCAGTTACCCATTAAACATTGGCATGAACAGATCGGTGATCCTACGATGGCTGACGCCATTATCGACCTTCTTGTTCATAGTGCACAAAAATTAAGGCTCTGTTCGCGTTAAGTGTGGAATTTTGTTTTCTGTAGAATGATTATGTTGAAATCTAGGGTGTTATGATTACACCAGTAGCTTTGCTTTAACCCAGTCTACGGGTTTTCAACACTTAACGCGAACATAGCCAAAATTAAACTTACAGGAGATTCCATGAGAAAAAAACAGCAAACTTGACATAAAATATAAGAACAAAGTAAAGACTAAATAAAGCGTCGCTACGCTTCGATACTCGTGTCCGAAATTACTGGAACGGGTGTCCGAATTCAGTGGAATACGCAGAAGATGAGGAAATCACCTTTATGCTGGTCGAGTGGCTTTATGCCCTGTTACTTTTGGATGTTCAAAGCCATCCCCTCCTCCCTGTTTTTAGCCCGCTTGCAGTCAATGGGACGGCCTTTAATGATAAGAATGAAAAACCATAATATGTCCTCTATTTCACTTGGAGTGTTTGTATGAAATATTGTTTAACAGTAAGGAGGTTTGAAGAACAGGATACCAATATAAATTGTCCTTTCCTCTCTAAATATGATGATTTTGATATGTACATAAACTCTCTTATTGAAGATATTGGGGGTATTGATGGCGTTTTGGATGTCAATCGTGAAGGTTCTGCCATAACGCTCAACTTAGAAATAGAGATGAATAAAACAACTCTTCAGGAAGCTATGAAGCCATGTTTTAGCGATAAAAGAGCATGTGAATACAAATATGTGTCACTGCAAAAACTGCGAGATTAGTATGTTAGTCCAGATAGCTTATTGTTGTTAGAGTAGGTCTGATTCAATGTGTTCATGTATAGATTATGGACGCGTATTATTTTTTAGTAGCTTTGTCTCCTATCATCGTTACCTTGGTTCAGCTCTGTGGCCATAAAAAATTATGAGTTAAATTATGTCAGTAAATAATGCCTTTGTATGGGTTACCCCTGCATTTGGAGGGAACATCCCATGTGCGGATCATACATGGGTTACGTCATATGACAGTAGAAAAACGGAACTCCCTAATTTATCTGCGGTTGAAAAATCGCAAGAATTATATTGGCACTGTAAGGGTAGTTTTCATGTTGCTGGGAAAAGTTCTCGAGCCAAACTTGGATTAGCTCTAATGTGCAGCCTTGATAAACAAACTGCCACGTGCTTGGTTGTGCCCAATAGTGCGACTGAATCAGGGACAATAAGAAGGTATGCCATTGATGGTGTTTGCCATCAAGTCACAAACCAAGTCATAGCGATTTCAACTACGCAGTTCCTCCAGACCTTACGACGAAACGTTAGAGGATACAAGCTAAGCTGTATCATCTACGGTATATATGGTCGAAGAAGAAGGGAGTGGTATAATAAACGATATTTGTGTACTGTAACGCCCCGTTTAATTATGCCCATACATTCTCATTTCATGCGTTGCTTGTTTCACTACCCTAAATTATCATCCGTCAGGGACAGTTTAGAAAATGCACGAAAAAAGCTACTAGCTGACATTGACAATATTGGAAGAATAAAATTTCATGCCAACGAGACGAACCAGCAAAGAGCAAAGGAACTTAATAAGAGAATTAATATTTATCTTACTGAATCATACTCAATAATAAAAGAAGCAGGTACCTTAAACCATGGCTTCGTATTTTTCCAAATATTCGGAATTAAACCTAATGAGAGAATAGACTTAATAGACCCAGAATTATTTGCCCTCCCTTACGACAACGACAACCGTGATGAAATAGGGGATTGAGCGTTTAGAAGTTGAAGGAAGCACGTGTGATACAGGCGTAGATCATCGGCTCATTGTGTAAATCGCCTATATTAAAAACCCTGCTATTGATTGGAACATGTAATAAAGGATGTACAGATGGTAGATAAAAATATACCCGTAACCATCCCTCAAAAGGATGTTGCTATTATTGAAAGGACCAGCTGCCTTCTCTCGATTACTAAAAAACTCCTTGCAAACCGTACCACCTCGCTGGTGGAGCTACAGGAACAGGCTAAACTAGTTATAATTACTAGCGATATAGCTTCGGTAACCTCCATCGCCATCAGTTCTGACGGGCGCACGATTATTTCTGGAAATGGTGACAAAAATATCCGTCTCTGGGATTTACAAAGCGGTAAGGAGATTCGACGGTTCGAAGGGCATGAAGACCGGGTCACTTCTATCGCCTTTAGTCTCGATGGTCGCATGATTGTCTCAGGGAGTAATGATAGGAGTGTCCGTCTCTGGGATTTACAAAGTGGTAAGGAGATTCGACGGTTCGAAGGGCATGAAGATGAGATCCATTCCATCGCTTTTAGCCCTGATAGTCGTATGATTGCTTCTGGTAGTGGGGTTTGGGAATGTACCGATGCTAATCTCCGTCTCTGGGATTTGCAAAGCGGTAAGGAGATTCGACGGTTCGAAGGGCATGAGGGTGGTGTCAACTGCGTCGCTTTTAGCCCCGATGGTCGCATGATTGTCTCAGGAAGTGATGACAGGAGTGTCCGCCTCTGGGACGTGCAAAACGGTAAAGAGCTTCGACGATTCGAAGGGCATGGTAATTGGGTCAATACCGTTGATTTCAGTCCCGACGGGCATATGATTGCTTCCGGTTTGGGATGTACTGATGCTAATCTCCACCTCTGGGACGTGCAAAACGGTAAAGAGCTTCGACGATTCGAAGGGCATGAGGGTGGTGTCAACTGTGTCGCTTTTAGCCCCGATGGTCGCACGATTGTCTCAGGAAGTAATGACAGGAGTGTTCGCCTCTGGGACGTGCAAAACGGTAAAGAGCTTCGACGGTTCGAAGGGCATGGTGATTGGGTCAATTCCGTTGATTTCAGTCCCGGCGGGCGTATGATTGCTTCGGGAAGCAGGGACGGTACTACACGGTATTGGGATCTACAAAGCAACAGGGAGATTCGACAGTTCAAAGTGTATGAAGAATCAGGGGATGAGATGGGCGGTATCTCTGTCGCTTTCAGTCCTGACAGTCTGATGGCTACTGTAATAAGTGTGAGCGGCGTTTATTACAATAGCATTTTCCTTTTGGATTTGCAAAACGGTGAGGAAATTCGACGGTTCGAAGGGCATGAAGATGATGTCACTTCTGTCGCCTTCAGCCCCGATAGTCGTATGATTGCCTCAGGTGGGGGTGACAAAATTATCCACCTCTGGGATTTGCAAAGCGGTGAGGAGATTCGACGGTTCGAAGGGCATGAAGATTTGGTCACTTCTGTCGCCTTTAGTCCCGATAGCCGAACGATTGTTTCTAAGAGCAATGGTAATAGTATCCGCCTCTGGGATTTGCAAAATGGTGAAGAGATTCGACGGTTCGAGGGGCATAAGTATGGTGTTAACTTTGTCACCTTCAGCCCCGATAGCCGCATTTTCGTTTCTAAGAGTAGTGACAACATTATCCGCCTCTGGGACGTGCAAAACGGCAAAGAGCTTCGACGATTCGAAGGGCATGAGGGTGGTGTCAACTGCGTCGCTTTTAGCCCCGATGGTCGCACGATTGTCTCAGGAAGTAATGACAGGAGTGTTCGCCTCTGGGACGTGCAAAACGGTGAGGAAATTCGACGGTTTGATGGGCATTTAGATTGGGTCAATTACGTTGATTTCAGTCCCGATGGGCGTATGATTGTTTCGAAAGGCCACTATGACGGGGTTTATGACCATGACCTAGAACAGGAGGATGCTTACTCAAGTTTTCATCTCTGGGAAGTGCAAAGCGGTGATGAGATACGGAAGTTCTATGGAGAAGGACATCTTGAAACCTACGTCGCCTTCAGTCCTGACAGTCGTACGATTATCTTATGGCATGCAAATGGATTCAGTTTCTGGGACGTTCAACGTGGTGAAGAGTTTGCAAGTTACCATTTTGACCAATGTTGTATTTATTGTAACCAATGTTATGGCGCTTATTATTCTTCTGCCTTTAGTCCTGATAACACAATTTTTATAACGACCTGCTGTGATGCAACCTGCCTCTGGGATATGCAAAGCGGTGAGCGAAAAGTAGAAACACATCGTTTAACAAATGGCGAATGGATCAATATAACTCCCGACGGCTACTTCAACCACTCAGAACATGCTAAACGCCATATCGCCTTTCAGGGTAAGGATGGAAAACTGTTCTTTGATGAAAAACTCTACAAACAATATTACCGTCCCGACGGTCTGTCGACCCTCAAAGGTGGAAAATAATGAGTGGGTCTGTAATAAAGCGGCTTGAGCTTATCAAAACTGCCATCGCCTTGGAGGATGAAGAAATCATCGCCATGCAGGTAGAGCAGCTTACTACCGGTGTGATTGATGAAGGTGTCGATGCTGTTCTTCAAGCTCTGCGTATGCATCGTTATGACCATGCCATGCTGCAGATAGAATCGTATCTAAAAAGTAATAGCGATATGGTTGTCTACGATGACCCCGAACTCCTTGGATTACGCCTGGAACTCAAGGTGCTGGAAAAGCGGTTGCAGGAACTTGACGGGCGAAAAAATGAATACTTACATCTTATCTGTGATTTCAACACCCTATACAACCTTCGTCTTGGTGCTCTGATCGAAAAGATACTCCTGGTCAAAAAGGAGATTGCCGAAACCATCAGGGAGCGAAAGATCCGTGGCATCCGTGAGATGGAGGCGCGACGGGAGGCACTTGGCCGCAAAGTAGAAAAGGCAAAAAGAAAGAAAAAGAAATTGACTAAGCAACTCGACGATGCTGATGATGAAGAGTTCGACGAGATCCTTGAAGAGCTGAAGCATGCCAGAAAGGAGCACAGCCAACTGAAGGAGGAATACAAAGAGGAACAGCGACGCTTTGATAAAGCTGAAGAAGAGTTTGGAGATGAATCCGAAGAATACCGTGACGCCGATGAAGAACATGAAAAGTTCAAGGAAACTTACAAAGAAGTACTGGAGAAAAACCCCTTTGAATTAGATAAAGATGAACAAGCAGAACTTAAGTCCCTCTATCGAAAAGCCTGCAAATTTTGTCACCCGGATATTGTTGCTGATGAACTGAAAAAACAAGCTGAAGACATCATCAAGCGGCTCAACGATGCCTATGACCGTAAAGATATTACTGAGGTAGAAGAAATTTTCCTCTCGTTGGAAAAGGGAACAATCTTTAATGTAGCAAGTGATACGATTGTCGATATTGACAAGCTAAGAAATAAAATCGCTCAGTTAAGAAAGATGAGTGAAAATCTTGAAAAAGAGATTGAAGAGATCAGGAACAATGAAATCCATAGAGTAGTCAGGGAGATAGGTGACTGGGAAAGCTATTTTAATGAGATAAGTAACCAATTGCAAGAGGAACTGGAAAAGTATGAAGAGATTCTAAGAGACGAGAAAGATCGGGATGAGCAAGTAAAGGTGGAAAATAATTCCGACTATCCTTTTTTCGATTTCTCGGACCCCGGTTATGAAAAAGCATTTGATGAGTATGCTAAGAAATATTCTGAAATGAACGATTCTTTTGACGGGGATGACGATTACTGGGAAGAAAAGTTTTGAATGAAACTGTCTGAAAACCTCACTGCTTTTTTCTGGGTCTGGGTTGTTGTGCTGGTATTAAACCAGATCATTTTTTTCGGAGGGTGCTTCACACCCTACTGTTTGGCGGCGGCTCTCCCTCACACTCTGTTCGTCGCTGGAATTATTTCGTTTTTTCTGCGTAAAGATGCCGGAAAGGAAGAAAAAGCACAGGGATATCAGGGATATCCGGGGACAGTATATGTATCTTTACCAAGATCCCAAGATCTCGCCCAGAACTTCAATTAGATATACTGTCCCCGGAACTTCAGAATTAAATTTCTTTCTTTGATGGTTAATACAATAATTTTACAAAGAATTTTTCTATCTGTCGTTGAAAGAAATTCTCTGACTTGATACGTCTTGTTTCTATATAAGATTACTTGCCCATCTGTGGCGATTGGGATGAAATCAATAGGTTTAAATTTTTTGGGATTTTTTGACCCAATTCTGGTTCTGATTGTTGGTTTTCTTAATCGTCTTGAATTTAAACTGATTTTTTTGTCAAACTTTCCACAAACGATCGCGTTGTTGTCTATACAATTATAATTCATCATAAAGTGTTTTATTATTCTTTGGTTACAATAATAAGTTATTGCCGTAAGGTTTATAGAATGGCGTAAAATCCATTGGCATTATAGTCATATAGGTACATTTCAGAAAAGAATTGCTCCTTAGACTTGATGGCATTTAGAATTGTATTCTTTTCGGTCGCAGCAACTTCTTCTGCCCATGAGAAAGGATTTATTACACCTACTAATAGTATCCCCTTGCCCCTTAATTTATACACTTCTTTTATTGATTTCTTGTCGTATTTTTTTAAGATAACTTTGCATAATTCATTGCAAAATACTTGATCAGGATCAGTTACAAATTGTTTTTTTCTTGGAATTGGTCTGTGGAGTTTGTTGGTTGCTATAGAAGAAGTCATACTCTCAGCAAGCTCAGGACTAAAGAAAGCATCTGTTATTTCAATCCATGCTTCATTGCCATCGATGGTTACAATAGCATCTGGTGGTTGTGGATTGCTAATGATGTTTAACTCTTTGCCTGTAGCTCGAAAATATTTATTAAACTTTTTAAGTACCGCTGTTTCATGTCTACTCTGTATCTCTTTTTCCTTCATGAGATTAATCCGTTGGGTACTGTTACTATTTAAATTTAAAAGATTTTATTTTGTAGTTTGCTCGGTAAATTGTCATTTAATATAGTTGAGATATATCCCTGCAACACATGCTATCGTCAATAAAACCGTTATTCCTGTCAGTATGTTGATGGACTTCTGTTGCCTTTTTAAAGTATCCGTAATAGTAGTTTGTGATTTGCTTAACTCTGAGCTTATAGTCATTGCTAGAGCGTTTTGTGTCTGTGTTCCTTCATTCCTTATCGTCACTTGAATATCAGAGCTATGCTTATCTAATCTGGTTAATAAAGTCCCATCTAATTCCCTGAATACTGTTTTGATCGTTCCTATTTGTTCTTCCAGTTTAGTAGAAAATGCTTTAAGCCCACTAATAGTATGATGGGCTTGTTTTTTTTGGCTTTGTTCTATTGAGTCGGCTAGGTCTGCTACTTGTTGTGTGGTGTTTTGGAAACGATCATCTATGGATGCTGTAATTGTATCCAGTTTAATAGCAATACCATTAAACATTTTTAGATCTATTTGAACATCAGCCTTTAGCTCTGCAAGGTCATTAAATATTGTAGAAAATTCTTCTAAGCTTTTTGAACTTTGTTCTAAGGACTTAATTGTTGTATCAATACTATCAGCTTTCCCTCTATCTAAATCCATTTTCGATTCTCTTTATAATTTTTGTAAGTCGTTCATTGTAATTGCCCAATAATACGCTAGAATCTCCAAATTCTTTTGCAGCATCGAGTACTTCCTCTTCTGTCCTGCATATTTTGTAAACGATACTCCACAAGGGGGGCCGATCTCTTTTTGCAACCAAGGTGGAAAGATTGTATACTTGGTCTTTTATGTAGTCACAGTCACTGTCGCTAAAAGCAGAAATTGTCGACAATGACTTGGTAAGGTATTTTTCATGACCACTTGTTAACTGCTTTCCTTGAAGAAGGATCGTTAATGCTGCTAGTAAATTGAGCCCCGTATTATTTTGATAACTTTCTTGAAACCTTTGCAGGTTTCCCTCCAAGTCACGAAGTTTGTCTTGTGAAATTAATTTGTTACGTGGTTGTTTTTTGTAGAAAATCCCAAACCATTTGTCGATCTTTTTATTGTTATTTTCAGCTATAGTTTGAAGAATATGGGTTGCCTGTGTAAATTTAAAGTATGCTTCTAATGATTTTTTAAATTCATCCTTACCTTCATTTGTGCTTTCATAATTCAAACAATTAAGATAAACATTCTTTAGTGATTCACGTCTGTTAGATCCAAATTTATCATGCGACCAACTTAGAAGAATTTTAGCATTTTTTTCAAAGAAGGACAGTTCGTTTTCTTCTAAAATTCTAGTGTATTTTATTCTGTCTTCATGTTCATCAAGTTGGAAATCATCAACATATGCATGGATAAAGCTGAGTAATGATTCCTCGATGGTTTGGTCTGTGTATTTAGAGTAGTGTACCGTGAATATTCCGTTAAAAAAATTCTCCACTGTCCAATCTGATACTATTCCAAGATTGGATAATCTATAGATGCCTTTTTCAACTTGTTGTTTAGATGCTTTTAATTCCCTAGCTGAAACAATGATGCTTGTATCTGGCTTAGAGTATGTTGAGTGTAACTTTGATAATAATTGTAATTCATTTTGAATAGAGTCTAGCCCCATCAGATATAAGAAGATTTGACGAAATACATCTTGACCCTTCCATTTAACTTTTTCTGATAATGCTGAGATTTTTTCAAATGATGAATCGGGATCAAAGAGTTGTGAAAGGTCTGTTTTTTCCTCAGATAATAAAATATAACATTTAGCTGGTTTTTTATCCCTCCCTGCACGTCCTGCTTCCTGATACAGAGCTTCCATAGAGCTAGGAATGCCATAATGAATTGTATATCTGATGTTACTTTTATTTATACCCATTCCAAATGCTTTAGTTGCCGCTAGGAGTGGGAATTGATTCTCTTTAAAGTTGTTTTGAACCTTAATTTTATACGCCTCGAAACTTTCATTACCTTCGTATTTTTTAGGTTCTGATCCAGAGTAATAGCCAATCTTAGTTTTAAATTTGTTTGTTAGTGAATTGGATAAAGTGTGACATCCATATTTGCCATTTACATAAGGGGTGAAAATAAGCCCACAACTTGTGTCACTTCCATTAAGAACAAATATGTTTTCGTTCTCATCTTTATCTTCTAGCAGGTTTGTTAATCTGCCATATTTGTTTCCATTATCTCTGATAACTTCAAAATCTAATTCTGGTCTTGTAAAATCCAGCAAAGTCTTAACATCGGCTTGATCGATATCAAATTCTATTTGAATATCTTTTAAAACATTTACAGAGGCAGTTGCGGTTAAACCTAAGAATTTAATAGTCCCACAATACTTCTTTATAGTATTTGAAAGATTTAAGTAGGATGTACGGAAATCATGTCCCCACTCGGATAAACAGTGTACTTCGTCAATGACTGCATAAGAAAAATTAAGAGTTGCAGATATTTTTTCTAGGCGTTCACGAAAATCTTGAGTTTGGAAACGTTCCGGTGAGATAAACACGAAGAAATATTTAGCGTTTCCGAAGCTGTTTAATATTGTTTCACGTTCTGCACCAACAACATCACTTGTGATTGATTCAACATGTTGTATCGTTGCCTTTTCAAGGTCTACCTTTTGATCGTACATCAAAGACTTGATAGGGCAAACCACGAAACTAATAGAAGGCTGTAGGAGGCAGGCAATTTGGTATATTAAGGACTTACCTCCACCCGTGGGGAGTAGCCCAATCGTATCTCTGTAGGCAAGTGCATTTGCTAATATCGGATATTGCCCATCGTTGAAATGATCATAACCAAATATGTTCTTAAGAAAAAATTCTAAATATTCTTTGTCATTATGTCCTTCTTTTTCGATTAATTGATATCTGAAATCTTTATGTGTAGAGACTCGGAAGTTATTAACTTGCTTATGTGATTTAGTCTGCGTGTCATAGAACAAATCATGATAATCAGTCCTTACAAATAGAACATTTTTGTCGATGTCAGTTTGATCTGTCCATCGTTGAAGAAGGCTAAAATCTATTGTGATTAGAGTAGGGAGGATTCTGTCATTACCTGTGTCATTTGAGAGGTTTACCTTAGGTTTGTTAAATGGTATTTTTTGAAGATATAATAAGTTTGTAAACCATAAAAAGAGGTCGTTAAGAGCAATCTCTTCATAATCTGTAATATCAGAATTAATGACACGTATGTTCCATTCTTTCTCTGCTAAAGAGAGAAGACCGCATTCCAGTAAAGACAGTATAACTACTTGAAACCTAATGACCGCTGTAGGAGTTAATTTAGAATCGACATCTTGAGGTAAATACTCAGAAAAAGATATAAAATTGGTGCGATAGAAGCTGAGGGTACGGTCATATAAAGTTAAGCGATCATTTATCAACCTTAGCTGAATTCGTATAATAAGTGCATAGCCTCTGTAGGTAGCAGAGCCCAAAACACCTTTGAGTAAAACAAGGCTTAGGTGTATTCTGGAAAAAAGCTACCAAACGATTTTCCGGAGGTTCCAAATGAG
>Ga0207996_1000063_pt1 | contig 95482 bp, 104 predicted proteins | sample AntAceMetag02UKG_FD_184773 | JGI IMG/M metagenome (GOLD analysis project Ga0207996, IMG submission 184773) | Saline lake microbial communities from Ace Lake, Antarctica - Antarctic Ace Lake Metagenome 02UKG (SPAdes) (version 2) | ecosystem: Environmental > Aquatic > Non-marine Saline and...
AATTGGGGGATTAGTAATGACTCACTCAGATGACAAGGGATTAGTTTTACCTCCAAAAGTTGCAGAGAATAAAGTTGTAATAATTCCATTATTATTCAAAGGTAAAGAAAACCCTGTTTTAGAAAAAGCAAAAGAAATTCAAAAACAACTAAAATCCTTTAACCCAATCCTAGACGACAGCGAAGAATATTCTCCAGGTTATAAATATTCAGAACACGAACTAAAAGGAACTCCAATAAGAATTGAAATAGGTCCAAGAGATTTAGAAAATAATTCTGTGATTATTAAAACAAGAATTGGAAAAGAAAAACAAATTATTAAAATTTCAAACCTAAAAAAAGAAATTCCAAAAATTCTAGAAACAATGCAAAAAGAAATGTTAAAAAAAGCAAAAGAAAAAATGGATGAAGAAACTGTGGAAGTTAATTCTAAAGAAGAATTCGATGAAGCAATAAAAAATAAAAAATTAATAAAAATAAATTGGTGTGGAGAAACTTCTTGTGAAGAAAACATTAAAGACAAAACAGGTGCTTCTACAAGATGTGTTTTATTAAAAGAAAAAAAAGCACAAGGAAATTGTATTTACTGTGACAAAAAAGCAAAAGAAAAAATGTATTTTTCTAAGAGTTACTGATTATTTTAAAACTAATTTCTATTAACATTTCAAAAAATCAAAATGCGAAACTTCGTCCTATAAAATCTAAACCATTCAATATTTTTTAATTACTCATTATGGGTAATTGATTAAGTTCATCTTCCCAAGACAAAGTTCTAGCTAACAAAGAACTCAATTCTTTTTCTACGTCTTTTTTTTCCATTTGGTTTTTTTCCATCTTTTTGACTCCTAATAAAATCCAAATTACCAAACCCTTACAATTAAATTTGAGAAACAGTTTCTTAATTTAATTCAGGTTTTGAGGTAACTTTGAATTAAACTAAGCTTGTTTAATAATTGAGGTAATCACTAAATCAAAACATGCATAATGCAGCCAATTCAGATTCATACTCATAAAAATAATAACAAAACCCTCTTTTTAAATTTTTTTATTCTAAAGATTTTTCTAATTTTTCTTTAAATTCACCCAATTGATCCATATCCACTTGAGCTCCAACAGCATCTTCGTGACCTCCCCCTGTAGCAAAAGACAACTCTTTAATCACTCCCAAAACTTTCTCCCTAATTCCTTTTCCTCGAATAGATAAATTTACCCTTACTCCCTTAATAAAAGCAACAACAATCACAATTCCTTTGAATTCATGACTTAAACGGTTAGCAATATCTGCGCTCATGCTCGTTTCTCCTGCATATTTAAAAAATAAAAGATTTCCCCCAGAATAATCTTCTCTTGCTTTATTCAGAAATTTCTTTAACTTTGTATCAATAACATTGAACCTCTCGTGAAAAAAAGTATTATCAATTTTTTCTTCTAAAACTTCCTCGGGAGTTTTCACTTTAATCAAAAACCTAATCATCTTCATAACTAAACTAGTCCGATCTTTAAGTCCACTTCCAACTATTCTTGCAATTTTCCCGATAGACGAATTATATAAAATGTCAAAAGCATCTTCTGATTCTATTCCCAAACCAGGATACTTAATTAAAAAATCAGGGTAAAAAAGAGGAATATACTTATCGGCAATACAACCAAGAACAGCAATCCACAAATCTTCTTTTCTTTTTGTAATTTGATATGCGAGAGCCGTAACAGGTTCATTTGACTTAGTTTCATTATACAAAGGATTATAATAATTAACCCAATCTGGAATTTCATCCAAATTATTTTCATGATGATCAATCCAAACAACAGGTAAATTTGTTTCTCTCAATTTTTCAAAAAATTCTCTTGAAACTGTTGGTTGATCCAAAATAAATATATAATCAGGTAAAAATTCATTTACCCTCCTATAAGATTCCATTCCCAATGGAGATGTCTTAACTGGAACCCCATTTCCTCGCTCAATAAACCTTCGGAGCAAAAGATAACTGCTCAAACCATCCTGATCATTATCGAAATAAAACAAAGGATTTTGCGCTCTTTCTAGATGTTCTTTAATTTCATTAATTTCTTTTTCAATTAACATATAAAAAATTTAAATCTAAGATATATAATCTTATTGGTATTGTTCTTAAGCACTATTTTTACTCTTATCCCTGTTTTGGTTTTGACTTTGATTCAAATTTTGGTTTTGGTTTTGACCTTTCTTTTCACTTTTATTTTGACTCACACTAAAGTCTTCATAGTGATTTTTATATCGATTCCTATTTCCTTTTCTTCTGAAAAAATTATATAACAAATACAAAACAACCAAAACAACTAATCCCACAATAAAATAAACTGCATAAGTTACAACTTCTTCAAATGTCCAAATAGTTTGGGAAGTATCATTAAGAATCGGAGAACCAGATTCATTTTCAATTTTTTCTTGAAAAAAGGAAGTTAAAGATTCATTTTCTAATGCAAATACAAAAGGCAAAACTAAAACAAGAAAAACAAATAAAACAATTATTCTTTTCATAAAAAAAATAATATTCAATAGTATATAAAATTAATCTACCACAAGGGTTTCAATTTTTTCTAAATCACAAAATTCACTAGAAAAATTATATGCGCCTGCATTCAAAAAAATTAATTTATCTCCAACCCTGGGATTTTTCAAATAAACCCTATATCTAAACAAATCCATTGAACAAGGAGTAATTCCCTTTATGACATAAGCTTTTCCCCCCTTCCCTTTGGGAAGTACACCCTTGGATGCTAAAAGTTCCCCTTCAACCAAAAGTTTTACAGAAACAATCAATGCATCCAAATCAGAATTATATACAGATGCATCAACAACAATATTATTTTCATAAATTGCCCGAATATTTGTTTCTAATTTAACAGCGGGTGCAGAAATAAATCTTCCAGGTTCATTAATAACTTTGATTCCAAAAGAATTCAACCATTCTCTAAATTCTTCAATTTTTGAATAAATTCCTTCAAAAACTTTCACATTTGTATTTGCATAAATACTAGGAAGCCCACCCCCCATAATTAAATAATCTATTTTCTTTAAAACACCCAAATCTAAAACATTTTCAATTTCTTTTTTCAAATTCCATTCCGCCATATTTTGTGTTTTTCTATGAAAATGTATTCCAATCCCTTCCACAAAATTTAATTTCTTTAATTCCAAAATTTCTTTATTGATGTATTCAGAACCAAAACCAAAAACAAAATGTTTCTCTGTTTTCAAAGTATTTTCTTTTAATTTTAATCTCAAAAATAAATTAATCTTTTCTTTTCGATTAATCATAAAACTCTTCAAAGTTTCCAAATCTTGAATATTATCGACAACAACAAAAGTAATTCCTTTTTCAATCAAAAAATTAATTTCCCCACTATTCCAACCTTGAGCTAAAAAAATAATTCTGGATTTATCTTTAATATTTTTTAATTCAGAAATTGAATGAACACTAAACATAGAATAAGTTTCATCTTCTAAAATTTCAGTTACAATGGTGTTTGTCTTAGACGAATATGAAACAATATCAGCCAACTCTCTTGCTTTAGCATATTTTTCCAAAACAATTTTCTTTGATAAAATAAATTTTGGTTTCATTCCAATAAACCTTCCTTCTTTAATTCTTCAAGTGCCGCAACCATAGCCAAAGGAAACATGATGGTCACATCACCAATTACTGTAGCAACGTCACTTTCATCTTTAACTTTCCCCCAAGATTTAGCTTCACTAGTTGTAGCTCCACTCATCGAACCAGAGGATTTGTGAGCAGTAGTCATATAAACAGCGTATTCTGCGCCACCATTAAGTAAAGTTGCTAGAATTGCATGATGCTTTGAAATAGAACCCCCTAAAGAAATGACTGCCTTCTTATCATCAAAACCAACAGATAATAAAATATTTCCAAAATCCTCAACAACATCAACAATAAAGTCTTTATGCTTCTGTTGAAATAGATATAAATGAAAACCAAACCCAGCATCAGTAATTGCAGGACAAAAAATAGGAACATCCTTTTTTGCTGCTTGGTATAAAATAGAATTTTTACTTTCCAACATTAATCCAAATTCCTTCAATAACTCAGAAACACTCCACCTCTTTTTTTTTAAATAACATTTTTCAAGTGCTTTAGTAACCCAATCCTCAAATCTCATATAACTCTCAGTTTTAATCATCAAATTTCCAACACGATTAATTCCCTTTTCATTCAATTCAACATCATCTGTGTCAAAATTTCCAATCTGAAAACTTTCTCCTAAAGATTTCATAACATCTTCTTCTATCGCTCCAGCAGTAGTTACCAAAAAATTTGGAATTCCGATTTTAACAAGTTGAGCAAAAAATCCCCTTAAACCAGAAGTAACCATATTTGAAGTGAAAGTCAAAAAAACCTTCGCGTTTTCTTTTTTCATTTTTACAATAACTTCTTTTGCTTTAGCCAACTCAACACTCTGAAAACCCACTTGACCAAGTCCCTCTACGAGTTCAGAAACGTTCATGCCCCCATGCCATAAAAAATCTTTAACTTTAACCATCTTAATATAAAATATTCGAAAGAATTTAATTAAAAAAAATTGAAACTATCTAGTACCTTGGGATTGGTATAGCTAAATCAAACATTTTTCTCATAAGAAAAAAAACATCCAATCTTTTTTAAAGGTTACTCTTTCAAACTACCTACAAACAACAACAATATTTTTAAAACAAACAAGCCTAATTTTTTTATGAAAAAGATATTAAAAATACTTTTAGGCTTAATTTTCCTAGTAGTGCCAATCTATTTTATTTTCCCAGGAATGCCCTTAGAAAATTGGGGAATAGCAGCATTAAACCTAATTAAGGGCGGAATCACAATTTTAGTATTATTAATTGGATTAATTTTAATAACAATCGGAATTAATGAAATAAAAAATTAAATTTTTCTTGAATTCAAAGAGTAATTAATAACCCTTCAATAATTGCAGCCAAAATCAAAAGAGGCAAAACAATATAAAAATAAACTTTTAATGATTTTAATAAATAGATTTTAAAATATTTAACTCGATCTTTTTTTAATAAAAAAGATCCAAATTTAACCCCGAGACCAAGTGAAATAAATACTGCTGGAAGTTCAAAAATACCGTGGGGTAATAACCGAAATAAAGACAAAATTCCAACTTGAGTTACACTCATTTTAGCTACAATACCCAAAATAACACCATTTAAAATTGCATTAAATATTGAAAAAAAACCTAAGAAAAAACCCAAAAGCATAGAAAACAAAGTAGCTTTCAAATTGTTTGAAAAAATAAAACCGATCATTTCTATTGAATTATAGCCTTGAGTTTTTTCTAAAATTTCTTTAAAATATTCTAATAATTTTCCCATGATGCTTTCAGAGAATGGGAAAAAAAAACCAAAAAGAGCAAAAACAAAAAACACGATCAAAATTGAATAAATATATTTTTTTGATTCCTTCAAAAAAGAAAAACATTCCAAATAATTTTTTTTAAATGCATTCAATTTTTTCATCCGCCAAAATACTTCCCAAGGTGTTTTATTTTATTAGGAAATTTTTTTCTTAAATAAAACCCATAAATAATTCCTACAATAAAACCTCCAAGATGAGCAAAATTCCCAATTCCTATTTTCCCCACAATAGAAATTATCCATAACAAAACAAGCATTCCAGGGGCAGCATATTTCATTTTAATTGGAATTGGAATAAACATCATGTATACTGGTAAATTGGGTGTTAAAATCATCAAAAGCCCAATTAGACCAAACAAGGCTCCTGAAGCCCCAACTGCAGGTAAACTACCTTCAATTAATCCAGCTAAAACAAATAATCCTCCAGCAAAAATTCCTGACAAAAGATAGAACCAAAGATATCTTTTCTTTCCCAAAATTTTCTCTAAAAGATTCCCAATAAAAAATAAAGATAGCATATTCACAAACAAATGAAATATTCCTCCATGCATGAACATACTAGATAAAAAAGTCCACAACCTCAGATTTTGAATATTTTCTAAACTCACAGCGATATAATTTTGAATAAAATTTATTTTTGTTACACTATCTACAAAAACAAAAATAATAAAACAAAGAATATTAATAATCACAATTTTTGTGGTTAAATTCATTCTTTCAAAAATACTTCTCTTCTGTTTTATGGGGATTTGATATATTGACATATTAATTTGACAAGAACTTAATTTAAATTACTTTTTTTTTCTTAGAAATCTTCTTTTTTGTAACTTTTTTTGCCCCAGCATTCCGCAATTTGGGATGCGCCGAGCGGTGCACAATTTTCTTTTTTGTAACTTTTTTCTTTCGTCTATTTCTTGAAGTGGACGATACTAAAAACTTTTTCTTTGAGCTCACAATCTTTTTAACAATTTTCTTTTTTGTAATTTTCTTTTTCACAATTTTCTTCTTCACAACCTTCTTTCGTCTATTTTTTAGAGTGGACGATGCTAAAGACTTTTTCTTTGAGCTTTTCACAGTCTTACCTGCAAGCTTATCTGCTTTAGCTTTCTCTTTTTCTCTTTCCTTCTTCTTTTCTAACCGCCTTAATTTAGCTTCTTCTTTTTTCAATTCTTTTTCTTTATCTTCTTTCTTAAATTGAAGCTGTTTTTTCTTATCAATTTTTTTATTCTCTTTTTCTATTTCAATATCAACTAATTCTAATTTATCATCTATCTTAACCAAATTTCTTTCTAATTCTTTAATTAATTTAGAGTTGTCTGAAGCTTCAAAAAGTTCTCCACATTCATCACAAGTAAAATTCATCAAAAGAGCTTCACTTTCTTCTTTTTCAACATTACATAAATCACAAAAATAATAACTTTGAGTTTGTCTTTTCTTAAGTTCTTCTTCATATTGTTTTTTTCCTTCTAGAAGTTTATTTTTTAAAAAATCTAAACACTTGTAGATATCAAATTTCCAAAAATATGTATACCATCCTTTTTTCTTATCTTTTTTCCTTTCAGAAGAAACAAGACCATAATCAGAAATTTTATATAAAATATTTCTTGTCTGGTTGATTGTTATGTCCAATTTTTTTGCAATAACAAATTCATTGACATACTTCTTAGGAGAATTAAGTAAATCAGCTATTGGTTCTGCCAATTTTCCAACAGTTATTACAATGATTTCACGAAGAAGTTTATCTAACATGTTTCTATTAAAAAAATCTTAAATTAAATAGCTTTCGGTTTTTATCTTTAAAAAAACAACATTTTTAAAGTATATTTGCTAAAATATACAATAGAGGTTACATAATGGGATTATTTTCGAAAAAAAAACATGGGGAAAAAACACCTAGTTTACCTAGACTTCCTGAATTACCCACACTTCCTGGACTTCAAAATTTTCCAGACAGCGAGGACGAATATTCAAAAGAATTGCACCAACTTCCTAGTTTTCCAACAAGTGAATTTGGAGAAAAATTTTCTCAAGATATAATAAAAAATGCTGTTGAAGGTGATGAAAGAGAAAATCTGGAAATTCCAGAAAATCCCTTAATTGCTAAATCAATTGAAATGGAACCCCAAATACAAAAAATAAATCCTCCAGAAAATTTCTCTGAAAATTATGATTTGAATATGCCAGCAATACCTTCATCAACAATGAAACAAACAACACCAAATTATCAAAAAAAGATTATTTCTGCTGAACCAATTTTTATAAGAATTGATAAATTTGAAGAAAGCCTGAAAATATTTGGAGAATCAAAAGAAAAAATTAAGGAAATTGAAAACCTTCTAAAAGAAACAAAAGAACTCAAATTAAAAGAGGATAAAGAATTATCTTTGTGGGAAATAGAAATCCAAGAATTGAAAAAACAAATTGAACACGTCGACAAAGATATTTTTTCTAAAATACAATGACTGAAAATATCCACATAAAATTTGAATACCCTTCAGCAAAAGAAGCTAAAAGAAAAATTTTAATTTCTGAATTAAATTTATTGCAAATAAAAAAAAATTTATTGAATTATAAAAAATTTCGAATTCAAGAATTAGAAAAAAAAGAAAAAATAAATCAAAAACTCAAAGGATTAAAATTAAACATAATCAGTTTAGAAAAAATACTTCCAAAAGTTAAAATTCCAAAAATATTAAAAAAAAGAAACATAAGAGAAACAGAAATAATTGGTGAAGTGATAAAAACAAAAAGCATAAGTCCAACTAATCTTGAAAGACAACTTACAGAAATAAAAGCCAAATTACAAAAACTTCAGGAATAAAAAACTTTTAAATATCTTTTTTCTTTCAAATTAACATGAACAGAAAAGAACTAATCAAAAAATACATAGAATTTTTCGAATCAAAAGGACACAAAGAAATTCCAAACTCTTCTCTCATACCTGAAAACGATCCAACAGTTCTATTTACAACGGCAGGAATGCACCCTTTAGTTCCTTTTCTTTTAGGACAACCTCACTCTCAAGGAAAAAGATTAGTAAATGTTCAAAGATGTATTCGAACAGGAGATATTGAAGAAGTGGGAGATTCATCCCACCACACCTTTTTTGAAATGCTTGGTAATTGGAGCTTAGGAGATTATTGGAAAAAAGAAGCAATAGAATATTCATTTGAATTTTTAACAAAAAAACTCAAAATTCCTAAAGAAAAATTAGCAGTTACAATTTTTGCTGGAAATGATGAAGTTCCAAAAGATCAAGAAGCTAAGATAATTTGGGAAGAATTAGGAATTGATAATAAGAAAATCATAAATCTCACAGATAATACTGAAGAAAATTGGTGGGGCCCAGCAGGAAAAATGGGACCTTGTGGGCCCGATACAGAAATGTTTTATTGGAAAGCTAAAGATAAATCAACACCAAAAGAATTTGATCCCAATGATAAAAACTGGGTAGAAATTTGGAATGACGTGTTCATGGAATATAACAAAGACAAAAATGGAAAATACAAAGAAGCAAAACAAAAAAACATCGATACGGGAATGGGTGTTGAAAGAACATTAGCAATAGTAAATGGATTCCTAGATAATTATGAAACAGAAATATGGTTCCCAATAATTCAACAAATAGAAAAACTTTCAAATAAAACTTACAAGGAAAATAAAAAAGAGATGCGAATAATCGCCGATCACATTAAAGCGGCATGTTTTATAATTAATGAAAAGATAATTCCCTCAAACACTGAACAAGGATATGTGTTGAGAAGATTGATTCGAAGAGCAATACGTTATTCAAAAGTATTAGAAATCCCACAAGAAAAAGATTTGACAACTCCCCTGGTGGGAGAAATTTTAAAAATATATTCTGAATATAACCTTAATTCAAAATTAATTCTCTCAGAATTGAACAAAGAAGAAAATAAATTTGAAAAAACATTAAACAAAGGATTAAAAGAAATTAAAAAAATGTCTTTAAAAAAAAGCATTCATAAAAAAATTTCAGGGAAGGAAGCTTTTTTACTTTACCAATCATTTGGATTTCCAATTGAAATGATTAAAGAAGTTGCTATTGAAACTGGAACTGAAGTGGATGAAAAAGGCTTTTATGCTGAACTAAAAAAACATCAAAAACTTTCCCAAACAGCATCGGCAGGAAGATTCAAATCAGGATTAGCAGATAATTCTGAAGAAACAACAAAACTCCATACAGCAGCACACCTATTATTAGCTGCATTAAAAAAAACTTTTGGAGAAGGGATAATCCAAAAAGGTTCAAACATCAATTCCGAAAGATTAAGATTCGATTTTAGTTTTGAAAGAAAATTGACAGATGAAGAAAAAAAACAAATTGAAGAAATTGTAAATAAAGAAATACAAAAGAACCAAAAAATTATAAGAAAAGAAATATCTCTGAAAGAGGCAAAAAAACAATGTACATCAGGAATATTTGATTCAAAATATGGTGAAATAGTTTCAGTTTATACAATAGGTAAATTTTCAAAAGAAATTTGTACGGGACCACATGTAAATAACACAAAAAATATGGGAACCTTCAAAATAAAAAAAGAACAATCTTCTTCAGCTGGAGTTCGAAGAATTAAAGCTGTTTTAGAATAATCAATATAACAAACTATATTTTTCTCTCAATTTATCAAACTTGTTTTTTTGAAAATAATTTATCTTGCCTTTTCGATCAATCTGATTGATAATTTTAGTCAAAGCAGCTGCATCTTTATATTCCCCTAAATTTTCTCCAAGAGAAATTCCCTCATTAATTAAAATTATTTCTGGATTACTAGCAAGCTTATTGCTTCCAAGAGGTCCCAAATATCTTCCTTCACTATAAGATATTGGACTTGGCATAGTTGTTTCAATAAAACAATATTTCGTATCTTTAAAACTATTTTCAACGGGACATGCAATTCCCACAGCCTCATGATTCTCAACAGGATAATAAAATAATGAAACACCATAACCAATTTCTTTTAATAAAAAAGTTAAGAGTTCTGATTTTCCTTCACAAGACCCGGCAGAATCATAAATAGTTTGATATGGATATCTTGAAACTCTCAGATTAAATTTGCCTCCAAAAACAGACACAGATTCTGGTTCTAAATAAGGAATATTTTGAACCAAACTAACTGCAATTCTTGCTTGGTCGTCTTTTGAATAAGGGGCCAAATTTTGAATGCTCACAACTAAGGGCATCAATAAATCTTTCTGCAATTCATTTTCAATCTTCATCAATTTAAAATCAGCTCTTTTAGGAAGTTCTCCTTCCCCATAATATATTGAACGGGACAAAGAAGTCAAATAATCAACAACTCCTCCATAATAAGTAAAAACAAGGAAATTATCTTCTCCATTAAATGTATAATTCAAAATTATTTCCCTTGGATCAATAAAATATTCAGAATCACAAGAACTTTCCATTTTATCTAAATTACTTGGACAACCACATTTAACTGAATCACTAATTAAAAATCCATCCTCACAAAAGTAGGGTTTAGATAATGAACAAGTTTCATAAAAGGTTGAATCCCCACAAGTTTCGATTAGTTTTGTTGGATTATTTAATAAAATTAAAACAATTATTCCCAAAATAACAATAAATGAAATAAAAAAATAAATTAACAAGTTTACTAAAGGAAATTTTTTATTGCTTAAATCTACTTCTTTATTTGAAAATTTATCACCCATTCAAAATAAAACAAAATATCTTATAAAAATCTATTCTTTAACCCATCCAAAATTAACTTTATCTAAAATCTTAACAAGCCCTGGAAAAAAAACTGCCTTCCAATAAATTAAAGATTCATCAATAAATTTGGCTTCCCTAACTTTATCTCCGATCAAACCAATAATAGAATGTTCTGAAGACATTGCCATTATTTTTTTAGTCAATTTCCAAATAAGCTCTTTATCTTCTTTTGCACCAAATAAATTTGCTTCAGTTTGATTAGCTAGATATCCTGGGCTAGGCATTAAAAGTCCATTCAAATAACCATTCCAATTCATAAAATTATCCAAAATCCTAGAGCATAATTGCCTTGAAAAATTCTGACTTACAAACCCTGCAGAAAAAACAGCATCTTGTATCTTAAATGATTCATCTAATTCTTCAAAAGTAGAATTAAAATTCAATTCCTTTTTTACTTTTTCAAATTCCTCTTTCATTTCTTTAATCAAATGTTTTTTATCTATCATGAGGAACTAAGAAAAATTGCTTATTTAAAGATTACTCAAAATAAACTCCAGGTTGCCCAGGTCTCGCCTTCTTACTTTTATTTTCAGGATCATACTTATCCCCATTTTTTACAGAAAAAATTTCTACCTTCTTCCCAAAACCTTTCTCCAAAACTTTAATATTTAATTTGGATAGTTCAAATGGAATCACATACAAATAAACTTTCTTCATTTTCGTTCCTTTTTTTTCCAATCTTTTAATTATCCCGCCAACTTCTTCAAGAACTTTCTCATTCAAATCAATTTCTTTTATTTTAAGTTTTAATTTCTTAGAATCAAACTTAGGCCATTCTGAAATAGAAATAAAACATTTATTTCCTAATTTATTCCAAATCTCTTCAGTAATGTGGGGACAAATTGGATTTAAAAGTTTCAAAAACTTTTCCAAAGTATTTTTACTGCAACCTGATTCCATCAAATTAAATAATTCCCTTATTTCAATTGTGGCTTTTCTATAAATAAAATTTTCATAATAATCTGTGACATTTTTAATTACCTTGTTTAATTTAATTTGTAATTCTTCAGAATCTACTTCGGATTTAAATTTATTGGCAAAATCAAAAACCTTGTTAATAAACCTTAAACTACCCACAATTCCTTTTTCACTCCAATCAATATCTTTATCTGGTGAAGCCAAACCTGATAAAAAGAATCGGGCAGTATCAATTCCATAAACATCTGAAACGGTTTCAGGAAGAACCGCATTATTCTTAGATTTACTCATCTTTTCTCCACCTTCAGCATGAAGCATTCCCTGATGAAACAATCTTTTTACAGGCTCATCAAATTCAACCAATCCCAAATCTCGGAGAAATTTAACATAAAACCTAGAATAAATTAAATGCATACAAGCATGTTCTGCTCCCCCGACATATGAATCAACGGGACACCAATTCTTCACTTTTTTAGTATCAAAAATTTTCTTAGAATTATTTGAATCACAATATCTCATAAAATACCAAGAAGAATTTACAAAAGTGTCCATTGTATCGGTTTCTCTTCGAGCTCCACCACCACATTTAGGACATTTTGTTTTAATCCATTCTTCATTTGTCTCCAAAGGATTTCCTTTTCCAAATTTAACATCTTTAGGCAACACAAGGGGCAAATCTTTTTCAGAAACAGGAACACTTCCACATTTATCACAATGAATAATTGGAATTGGAGTTCCCCAATATCTTTGACGACTAATTCCCCAATCTCTTAACCTAAAATTGATCATCTTCCTTCCAACTCCTTTTTTCTCCAACAAAATAGTAATTTTTTCTTTAGCTTCTTGATTATCCAAATCATCAAATACTCCCGAATTCACAAGTGTGCCTTTTTCCGTGTAAGCTTCAATAATTTTCTTTTCGTTGATCTCATAATCGTTGGGATTGATAACTAATCGAATATCAATTCCGTACTTTTTAGCAAATTCAAAATCTCTTTTATCATGTGCAGGAACAGCCATAACCATTCCAGAACCATAATCAGTGACAACAAAGTTCCCTGCATAAATTGGAACTTTTTCACCATTAACTGGATTAATAGCATATGATCCTGTAAAAACTCCTTCCTTTTCCATATCCGCTAATCCCTTTTCAGATACAGATTTTAATTTCTTCAAAAATTTTTCAACTTCTTTTTTTTGTTTATCTATAACTAAACTCATTAATTTTTTATGTTGTGCCGAAACAACAACAAAAGTCACCCCAAAAATTGTATCTGGACGAGTTGTAAAAACAGGCCATTTTTCTTTTCCAATTTCAAAATCAATCTCAGCCCCATAACTTTTTCCAATCCAATATTTTTGCATACTTTTAGTTTTTTCTGGCCATTCTTTCAAATTATCTAAATTTTCATAAAGTTCATCTGCATAATTTGTAATTTTCAAAAACCACTGATTCAAATGTTTAGTTTCAACTTTAGTTTCACATCGATCACATTTGCCATCTTGTGCTTGTTCATTTGCCAAAACAGTAGCACAACTAGGACACCAATTAACTGCAGATTCTTTTTTATAGGCCAGACCTTTCTCAAACATTTTTAAAAAAATCCACTGATCCCATTTATAATATTCTGGTCTAGAAGTCACAACAATCCTCGACCAATCGTAACTCAAACCCAAAGATTTTTGTTGTTTAACATAATTTTTTATGGCTTTTTCAGTATATTCTCCAGGGGGAACCCCTTCCTTAATTGCGGCATTTTCAGCAGGAAGCCCAAGTGAATCATACCCCATCGGATGCAGCACATTAAATCCATTCATTAACTTAAATCTTGCAAGGATATCTCCAATAGTATAATTCCAAGCATGCCCCATATGAAGGCCACTTCCACTAGGATAAGGAAACATCTCAAGGACATAATATTTAGGTTTTTTACTCTTATCCTCAACTACAAAAATTTTCTCTTTTTCCCATTTATTTTGCCATTTCTTTTCAATAGATTTAAAATCAATTTCCATCATACAAAAATCAATACCAAAGAAGTTTTAAATATTCTTCTTCTCTGAATAATGCATGGAAAAGAAAATAATAGAAGCCCAATTACTTGGTAATAACATAACCAGTAATTCAAAAAAAGCATACTCTGAATTCAACCAATTTTCTTTTGGAGAAAAAATAGAAGATAAAATTAAATATTCTTTACCAGAAACAATGTTTTTAATTCAAAATGGAAAAATGAAATTATACTCAAATAAAAAAATAATCTCACAAGAGGAAGTTACAAAAAAATTTTTAAGAATAGACAAAAAATTCTTAACAAAATATGTTGTTTTCAAAGACTTACGAATGAAAGGGTATATTGTTAAAACAGCATTGAAATTTGGAGCAGAATTTAGGGCTTATGAAAAAGGGAAAAAAATAGGAAAATCACATGCTAAATGGATAATATTTACAGATGTTGAAGAAAATAAAACAACATGGCATGACTTTGCAGCGAAAAATAGGGTAGCGCATTCAACCAATAAAAAATTACTTTTAGCAATTGTGGATGAAGAAGGACAACCCCTTTATTATGAAATTAATTGGATTAAAATTTAACTCCAAGAAGAACATTTATAATTCTCTAAACACTTTTCTTTAATATGGTAACTCAAGACACAACACACATAAAAGAAAAAATAATTAGTTTTTTGAGAGAAGAGGGTCCAAATCTCCCAATTAGAATTTCAAGAGAAATCGGAATGGATTCAATGTTTGCTTCAGCATTTTTATCAGAATTATTAAGAGAACAAAAAATTAAAATTTCAAAGATGCGAGTAGGAACAAGCCCAATATATTATGTTGAAGGAACAGAAAAACAATTAGAAAAATATTCTGAACACTTAAACTTTAAAGAAAAAGAAGCATGCAACTTGCTAAAACAAAATAAATTTTTGTTGGATGAACCCCAACATCCCGCAATAAAAGTAGCATTAAAATCAATTCCTGATTTTGCAAAAAATTTCGTAATCAATAATAAATTAATTTGGAGATATTTTACCGTTTCTCAAGAAGATTATTTTCCTAAAGAAAAAATCTCTAAAGAAATAGAACAAAAACCTATTCAAAAAGAAAAAGAAGAAACAACTCAAATTCCAAAAATAACTGTAGAAGAAAAACAAATTCTTACTCAAGAAACAATAAAAGATCCAAAAATAGGAAAAAAAATACCTCAGCATTCCGCAATTAATTGTACGCCAAAAGGCGAGATTAAAAAAAAGAAAAAATCTGTTCAAAAAAAGAGTGAAAAATTTTTTAATATTGTAAAAGAATATTTGACATCAAAACAAATAGAAATCTTAGACATAGAAGGGTTTAGTAAAGATGATTTAATGTTAAAAATAAAAATAAATAATGAAGAAAAAATATTGATTGCTTATAATAAAAAAAGAATTTCTGAAGATGAAATTATAAAAGCTCACAAAAAAGTAAAAGAAACTAATTTGAAGTACATAATTCTTAGTTTTGGTGAACCCTTGAAAAAAACAAATGCATTCATTGAAGCAATAAAACAACTAGAAAACATTTCTAAAATAGAATAATGGCTCTGGGGAGATTCTAACTCCCGACTTCTGCCTCATGAGAGCAGCACTCTAAACACTGAGCTACAGAGCCATATAAGGATATTAGAAAATGTTAGTTTAAAAGATTTTTGAGGTTTAAAAATATCTTTATTAACAAAATTGACGCAGAATAAAAAAATTTAAGCTTTTAGGGACTCTTTTTCTTTGGTCTCTTGTTTTTTGAATCTTGAAGCATATCCCGCCATTTTATTCCTCATTTTTTTTGAAGGCATTTCTTGTCCAAGAATTTTTTTATTCATTTCAAAGTCTTCAGATAACTCTATGTCTTCACTCAATAAAGCATGTACAGATCTTTTAACTTGCTTAGATTTTATTTTTCCCATATTTAAATGTATAATGTTTCTTTTTTAAAGGTTTTGATTAAAAATACTTTGTGGATTAACTAGCGTCTGTGTATAAAGTTAAAATGAAATTAAATCAAAAAGAGTCAGAAATTTTTTTAGCTAAAGCCTTCATAACCCCTTCAGAAGGTTTATCTGTAAGGGGTTTTAAAATAAGTCCCTTTAGTGTTAAAGGAAATAATTTTAAATGAAGATGTTCAATTTCCAAACCTTCCACTACCAAACCCACCTTAATGGGTTTCAATGCATTTTGAATTGCTCTAGCTACCCTTTTTGTAATTAAAAGAACTTCACCATAATCCTTTTTGTTCAAATCAAATAAATTAGTCATAGAATGTTTTTTTGGAATAACCAAAACTTGTCCCAAAATAGAGGGAAAAGCATCCAAAATAACTAAAAAATTATCATCCTCAAAAATTTTATGGGCAAACAGTTCATTCTTAATAATTTTACAAAAAACACAAGCAGTCATATAATTTAGAAAAAAACGGAATTTATAAAATTAATCAATATAAAAAAATTAAATATCCAAATAATAAAATTTGCTAAAAAAAAAGCGAAGGGTGGGACTCGAACCCACGAAAAGCCGGGTTGCAGCCGACCGCAGTAGCCGCTGTGCCACCTCCGCATCTAATTATTGGTAAATATAGATATTTAAAATTAACTGAACTTCAAATTGATAAATATGATTAGAAAAAATACAAAATAATTAAAAAAGAACAAAAACAATTAGTATAATGAAAAAAAGAAATATTCCTGCAACAATTATCATTTTAACAGCAATCATCATTATAGCAGGAATAATATTTTTACCACAAACAAAAATCATTGGACAGGTAATAGGAGATGAAGGAATAGAATATTCAAAAACACTAAATCTTCAATTTTCACAATCAACAGAATACAAAGTAGAAGTTCCAGAAAAAGGTCAATTAATTTCTTTAAAAATAACTGGTTCATTTAAAAATAATGGAACTGGAAAAATTTCTTTTCAAAACAAAACAATCATTGAAATTAAAGAGGATGCCACAAATGGCCAAAGTTTTCTTACAGGATTAGTAATAAACAATGAAACAGAAGTTGTGATTAATGAAACAAACGAAACAGAAGTTGTGATTAATGAAACAAACGAAACAGAAGTTGTGATTAATGAAACAAACGAAACAGAAGTTGTGATTAATGAAACAAACGAAACAGAAGTTGTGATTAATGAAACAAACGAAACAGAAGTTGTGATTAATGAAACAAACGAAACAGAAGTTGTGATTAATGAAACAAACGAAACAGAAGTTGTGATTAATGAAACAAACGAAACAGAAGTTGTGATTAATGAAACAAACGAAACAGAAGTTGTGATTAATGAAACAAACGAAACAGAAGTTGTGATTAATGAAACAAACGAAACAGAAGTTGTGATTAATGAAACAAACGAAACAGAAGTTGTGACAGAAGAGGAAGAAGAAATAATAGTAGAAGAAACAATAGAAGAAAATGAAACAGAAGTTGTGATTAATGAAACAAACGAAACAATCATAGAAAATACAATAAACTTTGAATCAAAATGTACCGAAACTTGTAATATAAAAGATTTAAATTACTTTAACCAAACATATTTATTAAATGTAGAAATAACTGGGGGAACATTTATAATTGATGAATTATTTTACACCATTCTCTCTTTAGAAACACCAAAAGAAAAAATAAGTGGTTTTTCCGTTGACGGGATGGATGAAATTGGACAAACAGAAATTAATGAAACCGAATTAGAACAAATAAATGAAAACGCAAAAAAAGCTAAAATTGAAGAAAATAAAACAATGAACATAATTAAAATAAGTATCATTAGTATTATTATTATTATTACAATTATTGCTTTAATAAAACAAAAAAATCCAAAAAAGAAAAAACACTCTTCTAAGAAAAAATCAAAGACTAAAAAAAACATTAATCCCAATAAAAAGATATTTCATAAAATCAAAAGAAAACACTTTTAAATGAAATATAATATTTAATTATAACTGCTCCGGTAACTCAGTCTGGATAGAGTGTCAGCCTTCTAAGCTGAAAGTCGCAGGTTCGAATCCTGTCCGGGGCATTCTAAATTTCAAAAATATCTAAATCATTTACAATTTGAACATCTTTAAAATTCTTCTTAGCATCTTCTAATAAAAATTTCTTATTATTCTCATACCTTTGAGAAATATGTGTTAATAATAATTTATCAACTTTAGCTTTCTTTGCAATTTTCCCAGTTTGTTCTGCAGTCAAATGTAAATGCTCTTTAGCTAAATCTTTTAAATCACTCCCAAAACTAGATTCACAAATCAACAAATTTGCATCTTTAACAAATTTCTCAATTTTATTATTATATAATGTATCTAAGACTATTGAAACTTTTTTACCTTTTTCTAAATAAGTTAAATTTTTTGATTTAATTTTCTTCCCTTTAATCAAAACATCTTTACCTTCTTTTAATTTTTTTAAGAAAGGTCCAGAAGAAATTTTTAATTTGTTCATTTTATCCTTATCTATCCTCAATTTATCTTTAATAACAAAATTATAAGCATTTGTATTAATTCCATGTTCCATTTTTTCTGATTCCAAATAAAAATCTTCTGACTCAAAAAATTTGCCAGAAATTTCTTCTACTTTAAAATTAAAATTTCTTTTTACTCCAGAAATATTCAAAAATCCCTCTAAAAATTTCTTGATTCCTTTTGGACCAAAAATATGAAGTTCTTTGGCATACTCACTGAAATTTAAAGTAGATAACAAACCAGGCAAACCAAAAATATGGTCTCCATGAATGTGAGTAATTAATATTTTGGTTATTTTGCAAGGATTCAATTTGGCTTTACGAAATTGTCTTTGGGTTCCTTCTCCACAATCAACCAAAATGTTTTCTCCACCATGATTAATCAAAATAGCCGAATGATTTCTCCTTGCAGTAGGAATTTGTGCACTCGTTCCCAAAAAAATTACTTTTACCATACTACCAAGTACGTAAAAGCGTTTAAAAAACTTTTTCAGAGCAAAAGCTAATCATTAATTCCAAAGAATTCTGTCTCAGCGAAAAACAACAAGACAAAACGCTAAATTTACTTAAGTGCAGTTGAAGCTGGAGAGATATAAATAATAGTATCTCCTCGTAAAAAAGTCAAACCTAATGACTTCTTTTGAGTACCATTTTCCATTTCTTTCACATTATCCAATACCAAATTGATATGGATATCAAAAGCTAAGAGGGTTCCTACAAACTCTTTGTCGCCTTTCAAATGCACTAAAACTTCTCTACCTTTAGACGTATTCAACAAATCCAAGGGTCTTTCAATTCCGTTTACCATAACCTTAATTGTGATTAATTAGTTTATAAGTTTTTTTGTGATGAAAAATAAAAATATTTCAAAATAAAAATAATCAACACAAAACTTTATAAATCAAAATTGAATTCAAACATTATGAAACTCGGACGAAAGCTCACTGGTGGGAAATACCTAAAACAAAGAAAAAAGAAAAAGTTTGAAAGAACGGGACAAAAAAGAATTGTTAAATTGGGTGAAGACAAAAGAAAAACTGTTAAAACTCAAGGCGGAAATAAAAAAACATTTCTCTTAAGAGGTAAAACCATAAATGTTGACATAAAAGGGAAAAAACAACAACTTGAAATAAAAAATGTCCTTGAAACACCTTCAAATAGATTCTTTGCTAGACAAAATATCATTACTAAAGGTACAATTGTTGAAACTGAAAAAGGAAAAATAAAAGTAAATAATAGACCCACTCAAGAAGGAAACATTAACGGATCTTTAATTGAATAATTATAAAAAAATCAATTTGTCGTCTATAAAATAATTAAATTTCATAAACGAAAGCTTTATAAATGAAAATCATTTATAAACTTTACTATAAATAATCAAGAAGATTCTATAAAATGTCAAATATTCGTGCGTGTCCAGAGTGTGGGGGAATTAATTTAACTTTTGATTCTAACCTTGGAGAAGTAATTTGTAACGACTGTGGTCTTGTAGTGGAAGACAAAATGGTTGATACAGGAATTGACTTATCTGGTAAATTTGATAAAGGAGAGAAAAAAGGACGTGGAGGAGCTCCAATTTCTATGCAAAAATTCGACAAGGGATTAACAACAAATGTTGGAGAAATTTCAGATATTTACAGGTTAGAACCAAAACAAACAAGAAAATTTTTAAGATTAAAGAAATGGCAAGAAAGAGTTTCAACTTCTATTGAAAGGAATTTAAGACTTGCAATGGCAGAATTAAGAGTTATTGCTTCTTATTTGAATTTACCAAACGTTGTAAAAGATGAAGCATCAAGAATTTATAATTATGTCTTACAAAGAGGATTAGTTAGAGGACGTTCAATGGAATCAGTAATAGCGGCTTGTTTATACGCCGCTTGTAGATCATACAACATTCCAAGAACACTTGATGAGATGGCAACAGCTTCTGATGTTGAAAGAAAAGAAATTGGAAGAACTTATAGATTCATTATTAGAAAATTGAAAATAAAAGTTAAACAATCTTCTCCTAAAGATTATATTTCAAGATTTTCTTCAGTATTAAATTTATCTCCAGCAACACAAAATGATGCATTGGATATCTTAGATAAAGCACACGAAGTTGAATTGACTTCGGGAAGGGGCCCAGCAGGAATTGCAGCAGCAGCACTTTATGTGGCTGCTTTAATGAATGATGAAAAGAAAACTCAAAGAGAAGTTGCAGATATTGCGGGAATTACAGAAGTTACAATTAGAAATAGATACAAAGAACTAATTGATAGGCTAAAATTAGAAGATAAAATCAAACAAAAAGAAGCTGAAAATAAAGAGAAGAAAAAGGCTGCTAAAGGAGAATAACTTTTTCTCATACAAAATATTATTTCATAACAACTCAGAAAAATAAATTCTAAACATTTTTATACCCTTAGTTTCTCAATTTATTATCCTATGCGGGGGTGCCGGAGTGGTCAGGCTCTCATTTGCATTCGGCCAGGCGTAAAGTCTCTGACTTCACACCTAACGATAAACCATTTGACCACAAATATGTGCAGGGGTGCCGGAGTGGTCAAACGGGCTGGATTTAGGCTCCAGTAGTGTAATGCTTACGCAGGTTCAAATCCTGTCCCTTGCATGTTTTTTTAACAGGATTTGTTCAAATTCCAAACATCTTTTGAAATTTCAAATAAGCAAACAACATAAATTTAAAGAAGATTTCACGAAGTAAAAATTGCTCTTTTACATATTTTTAAATAAATAATTTAGGAACTCAAAGGAGAAGGTCCACGAATAAGATATACTGGAGTTTCATCATCTGCTAAATTTGCGCTAAATTCCCTATATATTTTGTTTCCAGAAGAACCTCCATTCCAATCAACCAAATTTGCATCATAATTTCCCTTATTTTCCCAACCATTAAAAATAACTGTGTGTTGTAAATGCCCGCCATATACTAAATCTACCATGTCTCCTTGTTTCAATAAATTTAATTTTTCTTCTTGACTTAAATCAATTTTCCCTCCCGCTTTTGAACATGCAGAAGGATTTACTACAAATATTCCAGACGATTTAGTAATTATTGTGTTAGATCTAATTTGATAATTTTTTCCAACAAGGTCAGAATATTTACAGGTTGTTCCAAAACCTACTGCAAAATAAATAGCATTTGCAGAAGTAAAACAATTATCCTTGTTAGCATTAGGAACGGGTTTACCTAAAAAATAATTTGTAGAATCTGCAACTTTTTCATTCCAACTAAGACCATCATCTTCAATTATTTCATATAAGGAGGGAATAATTTCACAAACTTCTATTTCCTCCTCACAATCAGACCTAGGATTCTGACCATAAAGAAAACTCTCTTTAAGTTTTTGAGAATAAAAGTTAAGTTCATTTTCATCTTGTAAACAATTTTTCTCAACATTCAAATAAATTAAATTATTTAAGTTTCTTAAGGGTGAAAGATTCATAATTTTATTATTTTGTAAATTTAATTCTTCTAAAAAGGTTAATTCCGAAAGCCCAGATAAATCAACAAAATTTTTATTATTAATTGTATATTTATCAAAATGATTTGATTTTATCACAACATTGTCAAATTCTTCTTCAAAATTAAACCCATTTGAATCAACAAAAGATTGAAAAATATTTAATTCATTTTGATAAACTTTAGCAATTCCAACTTGAATTATTTCTTCTTCCTCTTCTACCAAAACTTCTTCCTGTTCAATTACAATTAAATCACCAAAAAAATAATTTTGTTTTTCACAAGAATTAGAAAAATATCCCTCGTAAAAAGCACAATCTAATCCCCCAAAAACTGAAATGGCATAACATTCTTCAAGACTACATGAATCAAATGTTCCAGATTTACACATATCACATTTTGCTGGGGGAACTGATCCTAAATAATCTTGAGAAGGAATCCAATTATCAAAAATTGAATCTCTTTCTGAAATAGATAAAGTTCTTTTCCCATAAGTTGAAACAGCTTTTATCTTTGCTAATTTAGCTGCCAAAAGCCTTTGAACATAATTCATATCTTCATTTCTAGTAATCACCCCCCTAATATCATCATATTCAACAGGATATAATATTCTCTCGGATTTTAAATCTTCAACAAAATCCATTATTGCTCCTTCAGAATATTTCCCAGATAATTTCAAAGAATTTTGATAATAATTTTGTAAAATTTTTACTTTATCAGAAATAGTAATTTCTTCTAAGATTGTTTCTTCTGGAACTGTTTCTTCTTCAAAAACATTCTCTTGTATACAAATACGTTCTGCAACAATAATTGAATCTATTTTATTTTCAATTGATGTTAAATCAACCCTTTCCTCTTCCAACCTCTCAATTTTTGAAATAGTACTTTCTTGAGGATTATATCCTTCTTCTCTAGTAATTTCTCTCTGATAAATTTGTTCAACTTCCTTATCAACAATAGAAACATCTACTTCCTGAGATTCTAAATAATTAATTGTTGTTTTAATATTTCTCTTCGAAGGATTAATAACACAACTTTCTCCTGAAACCGCTGGATAAGTCAAATCTTTTCTTCCCTCAAAATATTTTATCAAATTGTAAACAATCCTATCATCAGAGGGGTTCTCCTTAATCTTAGCATATTCTTCTTCTTCTAAAAGCCCTTGATCTTTCCAAACATTTATCAAAACATTGTTATCAAAATAATTTCCTTTTTCAATTAAATTTAACTTCAATAAAATGGCAGATACAATCCACTTTTGATTATATTTTTCTAAACTCTTTTGAATTAAAATTTCCTTAACATAATCCATATCCTCTTCAACATTCCACGTATTGCTCCAAGCACTCTTAGAATTGATATCTTTCCCAGCCACATCACAATATTCTTCCTCACTCAAAATTCCAGATTTATACATATTATCAATTAACAATTTATTTTTATTGTCAGAATAATCTCCTTCCAGCAAAAGTATTTTCTTCATTGCTTCCTCCAAAGTAATCAATTCCCCCACAACCACGTCTTGTTTGGGAACAACATTTCTCCCCAACCCATAAATAACATCTTCTAAATTATCCATATTTACAAAAAAAAGTAATTTTGAACCTTCCTTAAAATCCTTCTTCTCAAATAATTCAATAAAATCTTCCTCACCTAAAAGCAAGGTTGTTACATCTATGTCTGGAAAAAAATCAAAAGAAGCAAAATTCACAATTGATCCTAAAATATTTGTAGAAATTTTTCCACCCCGAACACCCGCTTCATTAATTAATATCCAACCACCCTCTGTTGAATCTAATTTGTCTGGACTCCAATACCATGCATCATTTTGATAATAAAAATATACTATTTCAACATCTTTAAATCCAGTCAATTCAAATATTTTATTTCTATTCATTTCAACAAAGGAAGTACTCAAAACTTTTCTTGAATCCACTGCACGATTAATCAATAAATCCAATCCTTCATCAAAAGATTTCTTACTCTCCAATAATAAAATAATTTCCTTTGAATTCACAGTAGGATCAGAACCATAAGGATTTTTAAAAACATTTGTGTCTAACCATTTAGCTTGGACAATATTAACTCCCCCCACATACCCAATTGATTTATATCCTTCTCTAGCAAGATCACATTCTTTTGTCCATTTCCAATCTCCCCCTAAAAAATTGTAACAGACATTATCTAATTCCAAAATTGGATTCACTAAATCTAAAGATTTTTCAAAATCAGAAAATTCATCTTTTTCCTCAGCCAAACAACATTGAACATGAGTTGGACCTTCACAAAATTTAGGTTCAAATTTAGTTGTACATCCATCTTTATCTAAGATAGTACTCAAACACGTTCCTTCAACACCTTCATTACAACTTTCCCCATAACCTTTAAGTTCTGGTTCCCAAATAACAGTTACAGGACGATAAATTGGAGAAATTTCATATTCTTTTTTTTCAAGAAGTCGAGTATCATAATTTTGGCTAAAAATATTTGCGATATAATTTTTTGAATCTTTCCAACTTTCAAAAATAAAATTATGTCCGCCCGTGGATGAAACTTCATTAGCATTATAAACTTGAATTAAATCGGCCGACTTTAATTCATATTGTTCACGGGGACAATTCACACAATTCCCATCCTCATTTTTATCACAACCACATTTTGAACAAAGAGGTTGACTTAACTCAGTAGAGGAAGAAATTGAATAAACACATTGGGCATTAATTCCCAATTCATCATAAATTGCCTTAACAGAAGCATAACAATCTTCACCACAATCTTTTCCAACTTTTAATTCTGCATATTCAATAATTTTTTCTCTAAGATTTGAAGGAGACATTTTAGAATCTACTACTTTTTTACTATGTAAAATATTAGCAAGTTCCCCATAAAATCCCCCAAGCAAATAATGCAAATAACCATTTTGATTATTCATGAATATTTTTTCAAAAATTCCATTAATAGATTCAATATTTTTTGTTGCATCCTTTTCCGCTTTTAACTTTTCTAAAAACAAAGAAAAATTTTCAGGAGTCATATAATTATTATCTTTCAAAAACTCACTAACATCTCCTTCTAATTCTGTAATAGATTGATTATAAGTTGTTTCAAATTCAACAGCGTCCTTAATACTTTCTGTATCAATCCAACACCTCATTTTTTCATTTCCACAATAACCTACTTCTTCCCATCGGCTGCCTTCTTTTCCATCAAAAACATCACTCCCACTTCCAGGACTATCCGTTGCACAAATTCGAATTATCCCCTTTTCATAAATTGCAGGATCAATTAAACTATCAACCCCCTCTTGGATATTGGGGTTCAATAAACTATAAACATTTGGAGTTCCAGAAATACATTCTTCTTCAGTTTTAATATCCTCATTTGTTGCCTGATTCTTAATATATTGATCCTTAATATAATCAAGTGCAAAATTACTAGTTACTTGGGCAAAACCACATTCTTCCTGATCATTCACAACAACACATAATTCTCTATATCCTTCTGGAGCAGTAAAATCAACCGTTTCACTTGCATATTCTCCCTTAGCAATATAACCTGAAGCAACACTTTTTCCAAAACCAGTTCCTTGAAAATAAGATCCTCCAGGATCCCCCCTCAAATATACTTTAAAATAAGCTCCACGGTCATTACCAGCGTAAATATGATAAAAGACCTTATACTGATTAATTGGAGGAACCGTCGTTGTTGTAAAGGGAATTGCATCAAATTTTGCATTAAATTGTGGGGGGCTATCAGATTCTGTTAAAACATCCAAAACTCCCTGGCCATTAGGGTAAGCGACAGAAACAAAACTTCCACAAGCAGCACTTCCAATCTCTTCAGTACTCCTTGCTTTAAACGCTTTGTAAGAATTTGTAGCATAAAATTGTGTAAAATAACTAATAGAATTTTTAGCATTTTCCCAAGCTGCTTCTATGCCCATATATTCTCCCCCTCCCCGGCTATTTTGTCCAGTTAAAATCCCCATTAATTTTGGAATAGCAAGTTTAGCCAAAGGAAAAGCTTGTCTCCAGAAAAATTCACATAAATAAATACTATGAATCTCATCACACACCCCAATAGTTTCGCCAGTTTCCAAATTATGAACCAAACAATCTTGATAAGCTTGAGCAATAGATAAATAACCATCAATTCCAGCTTTAACACCAGTCAAACAAACTGGGACATAAATACCTTCATTAAAATTTGGTAAACATAAAGCTATACTTCCAATAATTCCAGATTGAATCACGTCGGGAACAGGATATGCTCCACCAAAATCACATCGACTATTTGGACAAATAACAGGATCACAAACATTGAATAAAAGTTTACAATCTTTAGGAGACATATAATCAGTACATTTAATTCCAGGAATATCAAGTGCTGGACTACCAACTTCAAATTGTTCATTTAAAATTGTTGCTTTCTTAACTCCCTCGCCATACAGTCTAGATGATTCATAAATTGCTTTTTGTGCATCATCAACCAATTCTTTAGCCTCAGAAGTTTTCAAACCAGGAAATTGATTATACGGTTGACCAGTTCCAAGATTAATCATTTGACAAATATCATCTCCCAAATTATTATCAAATTGTTCTAATCCATTTTGTCCAACATTACATAACCAAAAACTATTTACTTTTCCAGAATCATCATATGCTCTAATTGTACTTCCAGTTGGAATTGTTTGTTTAATGTAAACATACCATCCATTTATTCGGTCAAAAGGCACCAAAGCTGGAAGTCCTTTGTAAGGATCATTTTCATAATATTTCACTTTTGGTTCTGCATCCTTTGCATAAGCATTGTGATAACTTTTAGAATCATATTTTTGAAAATAATCATATTTACTTTTAATTATATCTGATTTACCTTTTGAAACCTCCAACTTACTTTCATTATATACTTTCCAGATAAAATATTTGTTCTCTTTTGTTACATTTAAAATAACATAATGAAGTGAACCATCAACATAAATTGATTGTATCGGTTTACCCACGGGCATTAAACCAAAATCTGTTGCTGGAACCACATCTCCATCATAAATTTCTGTTTTTGCACCTTCACCAGAATAAATTCTAACAATACTTTTTTCTAAACCAGAATTAACAACATTATTCTGCAAATTTTGCAAAGCCAAATGTTTCTCACTATTTACTCCAACATCTGTTAACGCTTTCAGTAACCTCTGTTTATATGCCTCATTTTCTGGATCTTCCTTTAATAACTCAGAATATAATTCAATTTTTTTTGCTTGTTCTACACTATAAATTCCACTTTCCCAGTTCTCCCCATCTAAAACTTTTTGAACATTATCTAAAGTTTTTATTTCTTTCTCCCCTTCATATACATCTGCCCCTTTAATCCAATTCAAACTTTCATTAACTTTTATAGAATAATCTCCAATAAATTTTGCAGTATCTACAACATTTTGGCCTAACAATTTTTCTTCAGTATAAGGAGATTGTATTTGTTTAATTTCACTATTTTGTTTATTAATTGCAGCAGTTATTTGATTAACCTCTGCATCAATTTTATCTGCATTTTTGAAAAGACAATCTTCTTCACTACTATAAGTTACATCGCCAATTTTCTTGTCCGCGCATTCTTCATACCAACCTCCAGAACCATACATCACATCTTCTCGGGCAATTGTTTTTCCCCCAGCTCCCCCAATTAAATTCTTAACAGTTAAAGCAGCACCAACTCCCAAACAAGCAGTTTTCATTGTTTGAACAACATCACCTAAAGACTCTGACCTCTTTCTCCAATCTTCAATTGTTTTATTTAATTTATCAACCCTATTTTGTGCTTTTTCTGGAGATAACTGAATAGCTCTTTTTTCAACACCAATATTAAAAGAAAAATTAACTTCACTCCCAGCATAATTAATATTTGGAATAACTGAAACCTTGGCTAATTGTTCGATATTAGCTTTCTTTAAAGTAAAAATATAATCACTTCCAAAACTTACTTGAACTCCTTTTTCCAGAACATTTTTTTTGCTTCCTAAAAAATCATATGTGGTTTGAATTTTTGATTTATTATATAAATTAAATTCAAGAACTGCTTCATCCTCATGAACTTCAACTAATTTTATTGAATCCAATGTCCCTTGTGCCCTTAAAAGAATTTTACTTCCAGTTTTAAAATCAGTATCTTTTATTGAAGTAAACAATTCCTGATTTTTTGCCGAAAGCGACTTACCAGATGATTCTCCTACAGAAATAATTAATTTTGATACACTCATCCAATTTTGATTATCTGGTGTCCAAATCCACCCACCATTAGAATATTTTATATGTAATACATTAACTTCCAAAGAAGACTCAACCATAAAAACATGATTTTCTTTAATAAAATCTGTCAAAAGAATTGTAGAATCTTTTTTCATTTTATAATCTTCATTTGTGGCTCCGTCTTTACTCCGAACATTAATTTCAATCCCATAATCTTCATAAGAAGGTTCATAAATTCTTTCGAAAGAAATCCTCTTCCAATTCCCATCAATTAAAACATCTTTTGTAGAAATATCTGTATTCGCCATCTTTTCTAAATCCTCGCAAATTGATAAATCAAGTTTAGTCTCAGAATAAGAACCCATAAATTCTTCGCAAAAAATCCTTACATCACTTTTTTGATGTAATGCATTTGCCAAATTAATTTTCCCATATAAAGACCTTTCACCCAAACTAATCTCTGCTTGGTAAGTTTTATCATCATATTTCTCATTAGAAAAACTATTTGAAACAAGATCATACTCACTCAATGCAGAAGTATAATACTCAGAAGACACCTCTTCTAAAAAGACATTTCCTGCCTCTCCAAAACCTAAAATTTCTATTTCCTTATCATCAAATTTTATTCCCTTATTAAAATGAACATACTTAAAATTTGATCCAGCTTGCATCCAATACCAAAAATTTGAAATTGTTCCAGAAAAAAGACTCGCAATATCTTCAAAATTTCCTTCTTCTAAAGTCAAACTATCAAACAAATTAGCTGCTTGGCTTAATTCAGAATCTCCCAAAACAGGAACATTTTTAGGAATAGCAATAAGATAAGCTCCAAGATCCAATGGATTTCCTGTTTCAAAACCATCCACACTTTTGGTGGAAACGTAAGCTAAATAGACATATTTTCCCTCAGTTGTATTAAAAATTTTCTCTCCAACTTTATAATTTTTAGAAACTCCATTAACGCTCAAATTAATACTGGGTGTAATTCTTAAAGAAAAAGTTCCCATTCTTTCATCGTCATTACAATTTAATTTAACAACTTGATTCAAACCAATTTTTTCAAGATCAACAACTTTACATTTATTTTCTAAAAAAGTTTCTCCTTTCTTTAATTCAATTGATTCAGAATTAATAAGTAATTTTGCTCTCGCATCAGGAGATTCAATTCCATCTAAACGAAATTTAACCGTTGCTAAACAATCAAACCCTGGTAAAAACATATCCCCTGAAGTTTCCCCAACATCCAAATTTAATTGAGCAACTTTTTGTTTATCATTTTGTCCTGAAGAACTCATTCCAACAAGATTTTCATTTCTTCCAGAATATATTACAATTGAAGCACCAGTGTTATCTACATTTTCTGCTCTCAAAAACCCTTTTCTATCAAAAAAAGCATATTGTCCATATCGAGAACTAAATTCAGAATCACTCATTGCAGGAAGATAAAATGAATGACGTCTCAAACCAAAAGCTCCTTCCAAATCGTACCTAATTTTTGCACTTAAAGTTCCATTAACTCGGCAAATTTCACTTAATCCTTCCTTCTTACAATTTATTAAAGCGGATTCATTTTTTTGTTGCCTTAACCAAATAACTGCATAACCAATATTATCCCACATCATGTTATTCAATTTTCTATTTTCTCCAAGTGCAGAATAACTAGGATGAAAACCAATTGTTCTAACTTCGGGAGGATATATGCTTCCAGCAAAATTAATAGAATCTATTGCTTCAATATTTACCAAAGGATTAATTTTAATTGCACTCAATTCGCAAAATACTGGCACATCCTGTTCTTCAAGTAAATCACTTCTAACTACTGCTGGCGTACAACCCAAAAGAGGAATTTGAACAACAAAATCTGTTCCTTCCTGACACATATCTGTATTAAAAGACATTAATTCATCCATTTGAAAAACCCCGGTTCTAGATTCAATAAATTTAGAATCCGAACTCATATACGCTGAACCAAGTCCAATTAATAAAATAAAAACTAATAAAATTCCAAAAAGAAATTTATTATTTAATCTCATAAATTCACCTCCAATTCACTCACTTCAAAGAGTAAATAGTTTTGTTGTAATTCTTCTAATGTTTTTGGAATATTTAGTCCAGGGGAATTAATTAAAATCCTTCCCTCCCCATCCAATTCTGAATCTAAAAAGAAATAATCAATAGTTCCTCCCCCAATTAAAACATCACTAATATCTTGTTCAGGAAATACAATATCAAAACATTCTGTTTTTTCAAGTCCAATCAAACTTCCAACACCTGTGCTTGGAATAGTCACACATTGTTCTTGAACAGTCTCACCAAAACTAATACTTGATTCCCCATAAATTGTAATTTGAATCTCATAATTTCCTTCACTCAACTTCACTTTATTGTTTTCCGGATAAATAAGAGTTTGAGTATCTTCCTCCCCAATAAAACTAATTATTACTTTTTTAGAAAAAGGTTGATTTTCCAAAGTTAATGAAATTTCTTTTTCGTATTCCCGATATAAAACAGCAACGCTGCTTCCAGGATTAACACTAGAATACATAAGCCTCAAATCACGATAACCTTCCGATTTGATAATTAAATCACCGTTAGCACATTGGGGTAAAAGGTCTTTCAATTCACCATTAACAGTCTTTCCAATTTCACAAGTAGATCCAAAACATTCATAAGAAATTTCTGCATCAATGGACTCAAGATTTGTATCAAAAACATTAACAGTAATTAAAGTGTTTTTATCCGAACATAAATCAATAATTTCGGGAGCAATAGAAACACCTTCTTTTGCTTTTCTTGGAACATTTCCTTCAATTGCCACACTCATTGGAAATTGGAATACTTCATCTCCTTTTGAGACTTGAGCTAAAACGGGATAACGAACATTGTAAACATAATGGTAGGGGACATAACAAAATCCTAAAATACCCAACCCATTTTGATTCCCCACAGGTTTAGAAATCAATAAACTTCCCTCAGTGGGATTCACTTCCAAATAATTTGGCCAAGTTTGTGAAGTCACAAAATTAACTTTAACATTAGTAGGTAAATTTTCAACTAAAAAATAATCTTTTTTACCACCAATATTCTTTAAAGATAAAATATTCACTTCTAAAGCTTCCCTTATTTCTTGAAAAACTTGTTCTGCTCCCCAGGTTAATGGAGAACAGGTTAATTCAACCCCATCAACTGGAGCATAAAGTCGCAAAACATCAACAGAATAATTTTCTAAAAACAAACTATTTTGTTCTTCTTCATAAACAGCCATGGCAGCCCCATAAAGTTCACCCAATTGAGATTTAACTTCAATTACATGTTCATTAATTAAGAAAGTATCAAGATCTCTTTCCATAGATAAATCCATTTCTAAATTCACCGTTACTGTTTCATCTTTAATAATAACTTCTGCTTTAGGTTCCCCCCTAAAAATTTGAAAACCTTGATCTACATAATCATTCAAATTACAAGAAATTATTCTTTCCTCAACAAATTTTGCAATTTCTCCTTCAATCATTTTTTTAGAAGGGACATTTTCTCTAGGAATATTAGAACCAGAAACATAATACCAGTAAGGAATTTCAATTCCTGCAAAAGTTAATTGAGATGAAAATGGTTGATAACGAGAACCTGGTTTAAAATCTGGAAGATCAATATATCCGCCCGTACTTTCAACTAAAGAAATTCCCGTATATGTTGCCTCTTCTAAACAAGATAAAAAACTTGATTGAATTGGAGAAATATTTTCTGGAATAACTTGTTTTCGAAGCGTATCCTTAAAAACAAAATAACCTCCAACTAAAACAACAATAACCAAAGCTATTATTATAAAAATAGTCACTTGTCCCCTCTTATTTTCACACCCCTTAAACATAACTAAAAAATGAAAAACGTCTATATAAATATTATTGAATTCTAAAGGATTGAATCTCGTCTAGAAGTTTTCATTAATTGTTTAAATGCAGCAAAAAGCAACAATAAACCCCCAACAAAAAAAATCAAATTATTAAATTTTAAAACAAATTCTGGAACAATCAAGAAAGATATTTGGAGATTAATAAAATAAATGGCAAATATGACATAAACTGCAAATAATAAAATCCTATTCCTAAAACCCCTTTTCTTAGCCATAAAATAATAATAAAAACAAACTATTTAACCTTTTTCGTTGATCCCCCAAGAACTTGTCCCCAATTTTCATCCAACACTTCAAATTCAAAATCTCTCTCATCTACTTTAGATAAATAACATAAATCATCAAAAAAATTCTTTGGCATAACCCTTAATTCAATAAAATAATTCTTCAAAGTCGAATAAGGAATATCAAATCCAAATTGATTTAATGCTCGTAAAGAAGGACAATTAAGTTCTTCCAAAACTTTTTTTAAAAATTTTCTCTGCTCTCCTTTTTTAAACTTTATTCTTTTCATTTTAACTACGGGACCACTACGAACAAAAACTTTATAAACTAATTCCTCACATTAAAAATATGAAGATTCCAAAAACAACAAACAGGTTTTGTCCTTATTGTAAGAAAAAAACGGAACAAAAAATAAAAAATATCGGTACAGGATTTGCAAGAGGAACCATGACTCGTGGTGGTGGAAAAGCAAGAGCTAAATTAAGAGGGATTGGAAGAGGAATTGGTAACTTGGGAAAATGGGGCTCTAAACCCGCAATTACAAAAAATAAAAGAAAATCCAAAACAACTAAAAAGACAAACATAATGTACACTTGTAAAGAGTGTAAAAAATCCAAATATCAGAAAAAAGGACAAAGGGCAGGAAAAGTAATACAAGAATAAAATGGCAATAGCAAAAAAGAAAAAAAGGTTTTTCAATATCGAAATGCCTTTAATAAAAAAACAAACTCAACTTCAAGCATATGAAATAAAAGATTTGGATAATCGATTCATTAAATATGATTTAACTAGAATTTTCAAAGGAAAATCCATGTTAATTACATTCAAAACAAAAGTTATTGGCGAAGAAGTAATAACTCAACCAAGAGAATTAAGATTAATGCCTTATTATCTAAGAAGAATGGTTAGACGTGGAACAAATTATGTTGAAGATTCATTTTCAACAGAATGTAAAGATGCAATAATTAGAATAAAACCCTTTTTAGTTACAAGAAGGAAAGTTTCAAGAGCCGTAAGAAAAGCTTTAAGAAATAAAGCAAAAGAAGAATTAGTTAAATGGGCCAAAGAAAATTCATCAGAAAATTTATATGCTGACGTTCTAAGAAATAAAATTCAAAGAGAATTGAGTATTATCTTGAAAAAAATTTACCCTTTATCCTTGTGTGAAATAAGAGTTTTGAAAGTTGAAAAAGATAAAGAAGAAAAAACTGAATAGTTTTGAACAATAACTTTTAAAAAACCTGTTTCTAATAATATTCTATGCCTGTATAGCTCAGTGATAGAGCGGCTGCCTTGTAAGCAGTAGGTCGTGGGTTTGAATCCCTCTACAGGCTTATTTTTTCTTTCCCTTAAATCTTTCCCGAAAAAGAAAATAAATTCCCCCCAATAAAATAAATCCAAAAATAACCAAAAACCAATAATCTTGTTTTTTCTTCAATTCAAAAGATTGTTCAAAATAATCTTCTACTCCACCACCATAAATTGTTCTTAAAATAACAACATATTTTCCTGGGAGAATATCTAATCCCAGAAAACTTTCTTTAACCAATTGTTCTGTTTCTACAATAGTTTCAAGATTATCACGATAAACTTCTAAATCATTTTCATCAAAAATGATAAATGTTAAATTTACAAGAGTTGCTCCTTCTCCAAAATTTTCAAAAACCACATTTGCAACTAAATCCTTAGAAGAATAAACAACATCCTCTTCCAATTCTAATTTAATATCAAAAAGTTGTTTTAATAAATATCCCAATGAACTAGCCTCTTTTATTTCAAAATCTCCTTTGAAAGAATCATCAATATTCAGATAAGACACCCCCAAAACCAGGAAATATTTACCTGAATCCAAATTTATTTCCTGAGTAGCTTTTTTATCAAAATTGCCTTCAAAAATAAAACTTTCTGAGACAATTAATTCTTCCTCACCAAAATAGATTGGATTTCCTAAATCATCAAGAATTAAATAATTTAATTTGACCTTAACGGGTTGGATAGAATTGACTTCAAACAATAATGCATAATTTAAATCCCAAAGTCGATAAATTTCATTTTCATTCATTTCAAAAGAAATATTCATGACTGTGGAAGTAAAATTTAATTGATCTCCTTGTTTTTCCAAAATCCCCGTCAAAGGAACATTTCCAGTTATGGGAATTTCATTTGAATCAAAAAAATAAAAGCCCAAAATAGAAAGAAAAAGAATTCCCAAAAAAATAATAAAACTCGTCCAAAATTTCATTTTATTTTCCTCAACTTGTAAACTTTTGCCATCCCAATCTTACGAATTTCAACCTTTTTTGCACCCTCTAATTTTGCAAGTTCAGTTCTAATAGAAGAACGAGAAAAAGAAGATAATTTAACAATTTCAGTAATAGTTAAACCTTCAACTCTGCTCTCCAATAAAGAAACAATTTTGTTAATGATTTCATCACCCATTTTATTTTTATTATTAATCACAAGATTGTAACCAACATCATAAACAATTAAAAAAAATTTATTAGTTTAATTCTTTCTAAATCATAAAAAAACAAATCATTTGCCAAAATATTAAAAATAGAGATAACCAAAATTGTATAATAACATCATGACACAACATTAATTAAAATAAATTTTACAAATAAGAAAATCTAATTGCAAAAGGTTTTTTAAAAATTTTTATATCTACTAGTTTTAATTTTTTTTCAAAAATATAATTCAAGTAACCATTTATTAAAAAAGCTTGATAAAATTCCGTATTTTTATCTATTGGAGGAAATAATAAAGTACAAAGAATCTTTTGATCTTCTCTTTTAACATAAGGTATTCCTTGCCCCATTGCAGAAAAAAGATTATCAAAACATCTTATCTTTTCTGATAAATTTTTGCCGGTAATTATTTTTCTTGCTATTTTTTCTGAATTATTTATCAAATTTTTTGATAATATTCTTTTTTGATTAATTCTAAAAAAATGTTCAATAACAAACCGCATAAAACTTCCATCAAAAGGGATTACTGTTTTATTTAACAATTTAAATGTATTTATTTTTTTTTCGAAAGAGATTTTTTTAAATTTAATAAAATCTTGTGTTGTTTGAATCTTTTTATTAAGAATGTGAGGTTTAGGAAAATTTAATTTTTCAAAATTATTAATGGATTTGAGAGGGAGAAATTTCCAACTTTCATCGAGAGAAACAACCCTAAAAAATGCTCGACATTTTTGTGGGTGCTTAGAACAATTAGAAAATCCTTCAACCGGTTTCATCATTAAAAAACTCAAAAAACCAGCAAAAATACCCACAAAAAGTCCCCTTTCTTCACTAAATTTACAAACAAGCTTATTTTTTCCCTCTAAAAAAAGATCCCCATTCTCCTTTTCAAAAAAAACCTTTTTACATAGCAAAGTCCCATTTTTATCCCCCATTGAACCCCAATGTTTAAAGATAATTTCCAAATTTCTTATAGATTTAGATTTCCTTCCAATAGAAGAAAAATAATAAAACCCCCACTCTTTCCCCAGATTATACCAGAAATTAAATGATTTTTCTATACCTAGTTTTTTTATGGTTTCTTTTTGAAGTTTTACAACAACATCTTCAAATTCAAAAACAAGACGTTTCTTTGTTTGATTTTTTGAATCATTTGCAAATTGATTAATTAAAACACCAGGCCTATTTAAAATAAGAATTTTAGAAAAAATCCAATTAAATAAAATTCTTTGATCCGTTTCTCCAAAGATTTCATTTTTATTATCCATTTTGCAAAAAAAATGATACAAAATAAAAGAATCCAAACTATTTAATATCTATTTAAATTTGATTTTCACTCAAAATTTTTATTCCTTCTGAATTGATTTCATAAAATTTACTTTCTTTATGCTGATTTGTCCACCTCATTTTGGGAATAATAATTCTCCTTTCAATAACTCCCAAATCTAAATAATCTAATTTAATGATTCCATCAACCAAGTAAGGGATATTATAATCTAAATTTATCAAAGTATTTTCATGTTTTTCTAAAATTAACAATGTATTCAAACTCTCTTTTCTGAAATAAGAAAAAGAAGAATTTATCATTCTTCGAGCACCCAAATAATCTCCCTCTCCACAATTTTTTTCCAAAGAATCAAAAAAACAATTAAAACTATCGATAACTAATCTTTCTATTTTATCATCTTCTTTTACTTTTTCCAAAAGATCAAAACTAATCTTTTCATATTCTGAATAATTAAAACATTTAATTATAATTAATCCTTTTTTTTCATATTCAAAAAATTCTTTAGAAAAATCAAACCCTTTAATCATATTATCTATATTTCTTCTAGGTTCTTCTAAATTAATATATACTGATTTTTCCCCATTTCTTGCCCCCCCAAGTAAAAAATGCAAAGCAAAAATAGATTTTCCAACCCCTGGAGAACCAGAAATTCCAACAACGCTACCTTGAGGTAAACCTCCTTCAATCATTTCGTCAATTTCCAATATTCCTATATTTTTTCTTTTCATTTCAATTTTTCCCCAGTAAGATAAGATTCCATATTCATAATTTAATTTTATCAACCATATATATAAAAATTATCCTATTTTCAGTATCAATCCTCTGACATTTAACTTTTTCATTAAAAGTTAAATTTTCTCGAAGTTCCCTGGGAATTAAAAAATATTTTGTTGCTTCATTTGTTCCTCTTTGGGATAAATTTGCCTTTATCTCCGCAGAATCTTCTGAAAAAAGATGAATATTTTTTATATGTCCCTTTAATTTTAAAGATTCTTCATAATCTAATTGAACTTCGATTGTAACCTTGTCATCCCTTGTAGTCTTTATTCCCATTATTGAACCCATTTTATTTTTAATATTTCAAAGTTTAAAAAATGTACTTTTCTCTATATTTTATACAAAAATAGACAAATATATAAATAATATTTGATTTAAGGGATAAATAAAGGGGAAAAATTTGCATTATTTAAAAAACAATGGGACAAATCATTAATTCAAAAACACTTCCAGATAAAACAGTTCTTTACAAAATCATGTTAGATCAAGAAGAAATATATAATTTAAAAGGCCACATGAAAAATATTCATTTATTTAGTTCAAAATTATGTTCCCATGAATCACAAATAAATACTCGGGGAAACAAAGGGGTCACAAAATATTTCAAAATTCCCTTGAGTATCCGTTCAAGAAAAAAACACTCAGGAAAATTGAATTATCAAAAAATTGAAACTTCTTCCAAAATATTCTATCTATATACTTTAGAAAAAGAAAAAGAAAACAAAGAAAAATAATTTAATTATTTCAATTTAACTGCAGTTCCATATGCAAGCATTTCTGAAGCTCCTTGCATAATCATCGAAGTCATAAATCTAACTCCAATAATTGCATCTGCTTTCAATTTTATTGCTTCATTAATCATCCTATTATAAGATTCTTCTCTGGAATGTGTCGTCATTTCGGTATATGTTTTTACTTCCCCACCAATTAAACTTTTAAAACCAGCACCAATATCTCTACCAATATTTCTCGCCCTAACAGTATTTCCCTTAACAACCTCCAAAATTTCAACAACTTTTTTCCCCGGAATTTCTAATCCAGTAGTTACAATAATTTTATTATTCATTTTTAACCTCCTTGAAATTTATTTGCTCAATTTGATCTTCTTTTTTGTTAAACATAATTACAAGACCAATAACAAAAATAGGTAAACCATGGGCCCAAGAAAAGAAAGTGTCTTTTCCTTCAATAAATAAGGGAATACCCATTAACAAAAAACCAAATAATCCTACAAAAAATCCAAAAATGATTCTCCTTTTCATAATAAAAAAACTTCTCAAAAATTAATAAACCTTACCATTTACCAATCTTTTCATGAAATACTTTAATCCAGCCATCAACAGTTTCTAAAATAATTTTTCTTATTTTTTCCTTATTCTTTATTTGATATAAAAAAATATACCCCCCAACAGACTGATTAATTTGTCCTCTCCTAAGAAGTCCTTTTTCGTGCATTTTTTTCACAGCCCTTTGAATTGTTGATTTATCTAATTTTAATTTTTTTGATAAATTTTCTGTAGTAAATTCACGATCATTTTCAATCAAAAAATTTAATAAATTAAATTCCGATTTGCTCAAGCCCAAACTACATTTGATTACTTCTTCCAAATCAAATTTTTTGCATGCAAAATCTATCATTTTTAATTCAAATTTTTAAAAATTTGATCAATTTTTATTTTCAACTGATCTCCACCCACATATCCAATAATTCTTCCAACCTCTTTTTGGTCTTTAATAACCACCAGAGCGGGAATTCCCTGAATACCAAACTTCATAGCCAATCCTTCTTCTGCTTGAGTATCAAGTTTCAGAAAATTTAATTTTCCTTCATATTCTGAACTCAAAGTTTCAAAAACTGGTTTCATCATTTGGCATGGACCACACCAATCAGCATAAAAATCAATAATTACTGGAAAACTTGAATTTACAACATTTTCTTCAAAATTATTCAAATTTAATTGTTTTACTGTCATTTTTTATTCTCCTTAATATTTTGTTAGCGAAAATATTTCCGCAAAGGATTGCGAAACAATCCTGGGACCGAAGTAAATCAAAAAGATATACGTAATTTCAAATCCTTATACTGCATTTAAATTGCAGTACTTTATAAAGACTTTCAAGAACGGTAAAATAAACAATAAATTTAACACAACTTGAAATTATTTTTCCATACTTTCTGCTTTTTTATCTTCAACAAGAATCTGGGCAATCTCTTTTGGAAGATTTACAAATTGGCCAACATTATAGGGCCCAAATTTTTCGCCTGTTGGAGCAACAAACTCTTCAATTTCTTCTAAAAATACAATTAAATCATTCTTCTGTGAATCTTCATCTTTTTCCCCGGTTAAAATTTCATTTAATTTCTTGTCAGACCTCTCAATACATTGCATCAAATCTTCAAATAAACTTTTTTCAATTAAGAGCATATTATCAAAATCTTGTTTAGAAATACCTGTCTCACTTGCAATCAAAACCAAATTTAAAATTTTCTTTCTTCTCCGTCGAAGTAATTCTTGAAATAAAGTAATAGCATTTTCTAATTGTTTCTTTGTCTTCAATAAAACATCAGAAAAAACATCATTTTCTTTTGAAGCTGCATCTCTTTTTTCTTTCAAATAAATAGCAACTTCTTTAACGAAACTCTTTTGAATTGGCTGTAGATTTTCAGAATATCTCTCTTTTTTTGCTGCTTCATAAATATCTTTGTACGTGATCATGCATTAATCAAAATCTCTTCTCTTTTAATTATTATTGTCCTACTAAAAGATAAAAACAATTATTTAACAAAACCAACCTTCTTCAATAAATCCTTCCCTAAAATTCTTTTGAGACTCCCCTTACGAGCCCCATGTTCATTAAAATATTTTCTTTCTTGGGGAAGTTTTCCATTATATAATAAAACAGGCACAGGATCAGCAGAATGATTTTTGAGTTTGCAAGGAGTTGAATGATCTCCCGTTATTAAAATTTTAATTTTTCTTTGAGGACAACTCCTAACTAAAAATTTAAAAAAAGTTTTATCCAAATATTCTATCATTGCCTTCTTTTCTAGAGGCTTATTATCATGTCCAGGAAGATCCGTTTCTTTAAAATGAATATAACAATATTCTGATTTATTAAAATTCTTTTTAAGAACCTTGATTGAATGCCTAACTGATTTTTTTAATCCATCCCATAAATTTTTGTATGCATCAAGCCCTTTCAAAGAAGGATACGTGAAAGAAAAATTATTCATTCCACTCAATTCTGAAAATCCAACTTCCAAAGGCATTGAATGAGTTGAAATCCAATTTTTATATTGTTTTAATTTGGGTTTTTCCACCCCAGGATTTCGAACCAATAAATAATTTGCAGGCAAAAGTCCCCTATTTTTTCTTTCAATATTTACTGCATGATTTCTTAAAACATCATAAGCTAAAATTAAAAATTCATTCAAAACATTTGCAGTATGCTTAGCATTTTCTGTTTTAACTAAAGGCTGACAAGGAACAATTTTTTCGATTTTTTTTGAAATCCCTTTTTGATAAGTTATATCGTCTCCCGCAATTTTATCTGAAAAATTTCCACGAATAACTAATACTGCCCGATGTTGAACTGTCGGAACAAATTCAAATTTATAGGAAAATTCTATTTTATTGATTGATTCTGCCAATTTCCTTGCTTCTTTATTGCTTAAAGTTCTACCAGCTCGGCGACCTACAACGTTTCCTTTTTCTAAACTACCAATTGTTCCAAAATTAACTCTTAATGCTAAATCACCCTTATTCAATTTCAAACCAGCTCCTGCTGCTTCGAGCCTCCCCCTAGTAGAATCGGATAATTCATTCCTAAAAAAGGTTACAATGGCTTCATCTGAACCTGGAGAATAACCGGGCTTAATCGGATACATATAACCCATCTCCCCCCGAGTTGCCAAAAAATCTAAATTGGGAGTATTTGCAGCTTCCAAAGGCGTTTTACCCCCAAGTTGCTTATTATCTAAATCTCCCACCCCATCCATAATTACAAAGATACCTTTCATTTGAATTCCTTTAAAATTTGGATGATTAGAAATCTTCGATTTCATTTTAATTTTGACCTCTTTTTTCATATTCTAAAAAATAAAAGATTCTTTATAAAAATTTACATTAAATTAAAATTAACAAGATTTAGAAAACACACATCTAAACCAATAAAAAGTTCTTTTCAAAAAATTTGACTCAAAAGTAACTTCTGCAAAAAGAAGTCCTTGATTAGAATTGATCGGACCAGTTACCAAAATATTTTCAAAAAAAGACCCCCTTTCAACAATCTCTCCATTCATGTTTAAAGAAAACGAATTTTCAGAAAGATCCTCTAAAAAAATCTCATAAATCTTATTGTTAAGATTCAGCCCTACATCTCCTCCTCCAAGATAAAACCTACAAATCTTTGTAGAATTATCAACTCTCGTATCTTCCTTTTTGGAATAACAATAAGAATTAGCATCAATATTTGGAATTATATCAAACAATACTTTACTATTGTGAATTTTTAAAAGATCATAATCAATATCTTTAATTATTAAAAAAGATCCATCTTTCAAAGTAATTTGTTGATTTTCGACAAGCAAAAATGTTTCCGAATCTTCTAGAAGGGTTGTTCCCCCAACCATTAATTCAACATGAGAAGAATTCATCAGCCCCCAAGCCCTTATCTCATAAAAAACTCCCGGGTCAATCCACGCAGAAATTCCTCCCATAAAATAGACTTCACAACTGCCTTCTTTAGAACAAAAAGATTCTCTATTTAAAGCCAAAATTTCATAACCAAGTTCTACATTATTTAATTCAGAATTTTCTGAATAATAATTTATTTTCTCGATTTTTAATTTAACATTTCCATTACCGATTGTATAAAATTCTTGTTCTTTTAGAAAAGGTGTATCTTCAAAAAGATCTTTTCCATTTAAATTTAATTTAACTTTTTCAGAATCAATAAAATTTAAACTCATTGAAAAAGGTTGCGCGAAACTTACTGCAGGAACAATTACACTTGCTGGTTTTTCAAGATACAAAACACAATTGCCTTCACTAAAACAAGAAGACTCTTGCGCATTAACAAGTCCGAGAAAAAAGATTATGAAAAATAGTATAACAAAAATCCCCTTCATCATTTTGACCTCTTTTTTCATATTCTAAAAAAGAAGTTATTGTTTATAAAAATTTAGGTTAAAACAAAAATAAAACCAAAAGCCCAACAGCCAGAATAAACAAGAAAGACCAAACAATCATTCTTCCAAATTTCTTCCCCCCAAGAAAATATGCCAAACCAGCTTTAACTAAAGTGTTTGAAGCTGCGGCTAAAATAATCGCAGTTGTTGCTACAAAATTACTAATCACTCCATTTTTACTTAACGAAGCCATAGATAATGTAATCGCATCAACATCAGCAAGACCAGACAAAATACTTGTAGCATAAATTCCTATTGAACCAAATAATAACTGGGCAATTTTTGAAATTAATAAGATAAAAGCAAAAAACAATCCAAACTTTATTGCTGGTTTTAATGCAAAAGGTTGTTTAAATTCAATTTTTTTGGCTTTCTTCTTTTTATCTCTTCGTCGGTAGAAAAAATAAGCTACAATAAACCCTGCAAGAGCCATAAATATCATGGGAACAAATAAAGTAGATAAAAGAGAATTATTTACAACCGCAACTTCAAAAATAATCCTAATAAAGGTTACAGCTGTTGCTAAAATTACTGCAAGAACGAATGGAAAATAATTTCCTTTATTATTTTTACTTTCTCCAGCCATTGATAAAGTCACTGCAGTTGAAGAAACGAGCCCCCCCACAAAACCTAAAACCCCATAACCTTTTTTTGAGCCAATAATTTTAACTAAAAAATAACCTAAAAAACTAAGCCCTGAGACAAAAACTACCATTAACCAAATATGTGCTGGGTTAAAGACTGTTAATTGTGAGAGAAAATTTCCTTTCAAACCAATACCTATTAAAAGATCACCTAATCCCGGAATATCCAAGGGGGAATAATTTTTATTGGGTAAAATTGGTAAAACAACTAAAGAGACAATTGCAAATTTGATTACTGCAAATAATTCTTTCTTTTCCATTTTTTGAGCAATTTGATGAAATCTTTCTTTAAATGTTAAAATTGCCGTAATAATTATTCCTAAAATAACTGCCAATTGGATATAACCTGTTGTACACATCACACCAAGAATATAAACCAAAATTCCACTAATTTCAGTTGTAGCAGACATGTCTTTGGATTTCATATACCCCAAAACGTAAGAAACTGCAATTATCAAAACTACTCCTATGAAACCTACAATTACAAAAATTGAAGTTATTCCCTCGGATAAATACCCCATCATTCCCCCAAACAAAGTAATTAAAATAAATGTTCTAAAACCTGCAAATCTTTGAATGTGTTCTTTTTGTTGAGAAAACTCTCGTTGAAGCCCAATTAATGCTCCTAAGAAAATGGCTATCACCAAACCCCAAAATTCCATAAGAAATAAAATAAAAAAAAGTATATAAATGTTTAGAGATTTTAAAAAACATGTTCGGAAAATTAAAAAACAAATTAAAGGAATGGACAAAAAAAGTCGCAGAAGTAAAAGAAGAAATAACTGAAGTTGTCGAAGAAACAAACGAAGAGAAAGGATTTCTAAAAAAAGTATTTTCAAAAAAGAAAGAAAGAAAAATTGAAGAAAAACCAAAAGAAGAGATAATTGAAAAACCAAAAAAGAAAAAAGAAATTTCAAAAAAGAAAAAAACTAAAAAAAAAGAAATCGACAAAACAATTGAAAAAAAATTAAAACAAGAATTAAAAACAGGAGAATATATTGAACCAAGGAAAAAATTTGATATTGCTCAACAATCCTACCAACCAGATTTAGATAAACTGAAAAAACCAAAAGAGAAGAAATCTTTTTTGCAAAAATTAACTTCCAAAACAAAAATAATATCTGAAAATGAATTTATGGAATATTCAGAGGATTTAGAAATGATTCTTTTAGAAAATAATGTTGCACTTGAAGTTGCAGAAAAAATAATAGGTAAGCTAAAATTAAAAATTGTTGGTAAAGAATTAAATAAAAAAGAAATAATTGAATTAACCACAAAATCCTTAAAAGAAATAATTGAAAAGATTTTAATTGAACCATTCAATATTCTTGAAGAAATAAAAAAGAAAGAAAGTCCTTATGTAATGATCTTTTGTGGTATTAATGGAGTTGGAAAAACAACACAAATTGCAAAATTTGCAAGTATGCTAAAAAATAAGGGTTTAACTTCAGTACTAGCTGCGGGAGATACATTTAGGGCTGCAGCAGTTGAACAATTAAAAAAACATGGAGAAAATTTAGATGTAAAAGTAATTGCACATGATTACGGGAGCGATCCTGCAGCAGTAGGATTTGATGCAATAAAATATGCAGAAAAAAATAAAATAGATGTTGTATTAATTGACACAGCAGGAAGAATCCACACTGCAACAAATTTACTTCAAGAAATGGCCAAAATTAAAAGAGTTTGTAATCCAGATAGAACTATTTTTGTCGGAGAATCAATCACAGGTAACGACGCAGTTGATCAAGTAAAAGCATTCAATAAAAATATTGGAATAGACGGGATATTTTTATCAAAAGCAGATATTGATGAAAAAGGTGGAACTGCTCTCTCTGTGGGCTATGTGACAAAAAAACCAATAATATATCTTGGAACTGGACAAAACTACGAAGACATTGAGAAATTCGATAAAAAATTATTCATTGAGAAATTAGGATTATAAAAACAAAAACATACTCTCTTACAACAAAAATAATTATAAATAAAACGCTCTTTTAATTTATATGAATAATTTTGAGGATAAGGTCCATGTTGAAGGAACTTTAGAAAAAGCACTTAAAATTCATGAATTGATGAAAAAATTACCTCCTAGCACTTTTCCAAGCATAGAATCTGAAATCGGAGAAAAAATAATGTTAAAATCAAATCTAATAAAATCTAGTGGAGGGGAATTAAAAGAGTTGACAATAAATTATCTTAAAGATTCCTCAGAGCCAGATAGAAGAATTAACTTGCCCTCCGAGAGCACATATATAGAAAGGGGCAAATCAACTGAACTAGAATTCCAATACGAAAATAACCAATATAGAATAATATTAAAAGAATAATTTTTTTCAAACCCAAAAAACCTATAAATCCTAAATTCCCCTTATTTCTATGTTAGAAAGATTGGGAAATGCATTAAAAAAAGCAACTGACAAAATATCAAATGCAATTCTATTGGATAAGAATTTAGTAGATGGAATTGTCCGAGAATTGCAACGTGCATTAATTGAAGCAGATGTTTCAATTTTACTTGTAAAAGAATTATCTCAAAAAATAAAAAAGATAGCTTATGATGAAAAAATTAAAGGAATAGAGAAAAAAGAACATTTAATCAAAGCCTTACACGATGAATTAATTATAATTCTGGGGAAGAAAAAAGAATTAACACTAAAAGAAAAAGGCCAAACAAAAATAATTATGTGTGGACTTTATGCTGCAGGTAAAACTACAACAACCGCAAAAATCGGTAATTACTTCCAAAAAAGAGGAAAGAAAGTGGCATTAGTGGGTTTAGACGTTTGGAGACCCGCAGCAAAAGAACAATTAGAACAATTAGGAAAACAAAATAATCTTGCAGTGTTCACCGTTCCAGAAAACGATTCAGCAGTAAAAAATTACAAAAAGATTAAACCAAAATTAGACAAATTTGATTTGATAATTGTGGATACTGCGGGAAGGCATGATTTAGACAAAGAATTAACAAAAGAAATTAAAGATTTAAATAAATTAATCAAACCAGATGAAACAATTTTGGTAATGCCAGGGGACATTGGTCAAGCTGCAAAAAATCAAGCAGAAAAATTCGCAGATATACTAAATATAACAGGAGTAATAATTTCCAGAATGGATTCTACCGCAAAAGGGGGGGGTGCTCTAACTGCATGTGCAGAAACAAAATCCGAGGTTTACTTTATTGCAACAGGTGAAAAAATTAATGATTTGGAAAAATTCAATCCAGAATCTTTCTTATCTCGTCTTTTGGGAATGGGAGATTTAGAATCATTAATGGAAAAAATAAAATCAGTAACTGATGACAAGAAACAAAAAAAACTCGAAGAAAAACTAAAGGAAGGGAAATTCACCCTAACTGACGTGGTTGAGCAAATTAAATCTATGAATTCAATGGGTGGAATGGATAAAATGATGTCAATGATTCCAGGGGCTAGTAAAGCAAAAATTAACAAAAGTCAATTAGAAGAACAACAAAAAAAAGTTACAAGATGGGAACACATTATTAATTCCATGACTGAAGCAGAAAAAGAAAATCCCGAATTGATTAAAAAAGAAACTTCAAGAATTGGAAGAATTGCAAAAGGAGCAGGAGTAAACAACTCTGAAATTCGTTCACTAATAAAACAATATGATATGCTCTCAGGAATGGTTAAGGGAACTCAAGGAATGGACATTGGTGAAGGTATGAATGAAAAACAAATGCAAAAAATGATGAAGAAATTTGGTCGTGGAATGAAAGGTATGAAACTTTAGGTAAAAAAATAAAACAAAGTAAAAACCCCTCCTTTTCAGGAGAGGATATTTAATTTTCTTTTCTAGATTAAGATTAACTAAAATCATAAAAGACAAAATAACAAGCTAAAAATAAAGCACATAAAAACATAAATGGCAAATACAATAATAAAAAACAAAAAACATTGAAATAATTCTTTAATATTCATCCCTTCGAGAATTTCAAATCCAATCCCCATTCCGGGAAAAAAAGAAGCTACCAAAAAAGAAAGTACAATTCCAGTTTGGAGGGAAGACCATAAACACTGTAAAAATTCTAAAGATACATTCATAACATTAAGATTTAAGATTAATAATTTATTTAATTGATAAAATAATTTACAAAGTAAAAACTAGAAAAACGCCTTTGCGTCTTACTTAGAGAAAAAAATCCTAAACGGAAATTCTTCAAAATTTGCAAACTTAATACAGTAAACAAATATATTTCACAATTCTAAATCGAAAAACAAAATAACTTCACAAATCTAAAGCGATAAGTAAAGAACGTTATACAAATCTAAGTCGATAAGTAAAAGTTTCATTTAATTTTTTTAAAAATATTTTATTCATTTTATTTTATCCTCAACCCCAACTCTCCCTTATATCAATCTCCTCTCCAATATTGGAAAGTTATTTAAAATAAAATTTCTCCATAAAAATATGGAAAAAAAAGCATTAGAAGGATTAGGATTGACAAACGCAGAAGCAAGAATATATTCGACTCTTTTAGGACTCGGTTCATCAAAAGCAGGAACACTCATAGATAAAACAAATCTCCAAAGCAGTACAATCTATCACGCATTAGGTGCTTTAATTGAAAAAGGAATTGTTAGTTTTATTTCAGAAGGAAAAATAAAAACCTATTCTGCAGAATCTCCAAATATTCTTTTAGAATTACATGAAAAAAAGAAAAAAGAATTCCTTGAAATACTTCCAAAATTAAAAGAAAAACAAATCCTCTCAAAATACAAACAAACAGCAAAAATTTACAAAGGAATAAAAGGCCTTCAAACAGCATTTGGAGAAATATTAACATCAATGAAAAAAGGGGAAGAATATTATTTCTTTCAAGTACATAAAGAAATTTTAGAAGAAGGTAATTTTTTTACTTTCTTCAGAAATTTTCACTTGAAGCGTTCAAAAAAAGGAATAAAAGTTAAAGGACTTGCAATGAAAAAAACAAAAGAAAAAACAAAAGGAATATTTGAGAAACTACCAAACACTCAAGTAAAATATGTAGAAGAATTTCTCCCAACAGGATTAGCTATTCACAAAAATAAAATCATAATCACAGAATGGGAAGATTCCCCAATAGCAGTAGTCATAGAAAGTAAAGTTATTGCAAATTCTTACAAACAATTCTTCTTAGACAAATGGAAAAAAACAAAATAACCAATTTCACCCAAACCCTTTTAACTATTTTTTTCCTATTTTCCCTATGAAATATAAATCAATATTACTATTAATTGCCCTAGCATTAATCTCTTCAGTAATTTTAAGTTTTATTCCAATTGATAAAGCATGTGGTTTAGAAGATTCTGGATGCTATGCAGTTCAAACATCTCCTTATGAAACAACATTCGGATTCCAAAACGCGCATTTAGGATTAGTTGCTTTTGCAATCCTGTTTCTAATAACATTCTTACATGACAAAAAACCAACAAAAAAAAGAAAACAACTAATTGCATCAGGATTAATTCTTGGTTCAGTAATTGCCCTATATTTTCTTTTCGTACAATTTTTCATCCTAAAAGCAATCTGTCAATATTGCATGATAACAGATATTGGAATTCTTCTTTCTCTTGCAATTTTCTTGATTGTGAAAGATAAATAATTCGTAAAACTTAAAACAACCATTTTATTTCTAAAATCATGAAACAAAAATACAAATCACTTTTAGAAGCAATATGCTCATTCATAGTTGCAATAGCTCTATTCATATTCACAAATGATTCCCTATTCAAATATGCTCTCCCAATAACATTCATTCTCCTTGGAGCATATAAAATACATGAATCAATTGATTTCAAAAATAAAAAATAAAATGACAAACCAAAAAATAATTGGTCGTGGAGCAGAAGCAATAATCTACAAAGAAAAAGAAAAAGTAACAAAAAATAGAATATCAAAAGGATATCGGCATCCAGAGTTAGATAAAAAAATAATTAAAAGAAGAACAAAAGCCGAAACAAAAATTCTAAAAAAAGCATCAGAAATAATTAGTGTTCCAAAACCAAAAGAACAAGAAAAACATAATCTAATTGAAATGCCTTTTATTGATGGAGACAAACTCTCCCTAACACTAGATTTATATGATGAAAAAAAACAAAAAAAAATAATGTTTCAAATAGGACAATCAATTGCAAAAATCCACAAAGAAGGAATAATTCATGGAGATCTCACAACTTCTAACATGATTTTGAAAAAAGAGAAGGTTTTCATAATAGATTTTGGACTCGGATATTTGAATGGAAAATACGAAGATAAGGGAGTCGACATTCATTTACTAAAACAAGCCCTGGAAGCAAAACATTTTAAAAATTGGAAAATACTTTTCAATAAATTTGAAATAGGTTATAGATCAATTGAACCTTTAGAAGCAGAGAAAGTTTTTAGTAGAATGAAAGCAATTGAGAAAAGAGGGAGATATAAACATTAAATCAATAGCCCCGCCCGGATTCGAACCGGGGTCACTGGCTTCAAAGGCCAGTATCCTTGACCACTAGACTACGGGGCTATATGGAAATAACTTATGAACGATTTATAAGATTTTTGATTGACAAAAATAAAAAAGGTGTCATTTTCACTAGACCCCAATACTCTTCAAAGTTTTAAGAACAAAATTGTATCAACACTTTAACTTAGAAACAAGAACACGTATCTTTCACTAAAAAATCCTAACTGTGCCTTGTCCCCAAAAAATACTCGAAAATTAATATAAAAGAAAATGTATATACCAAGATATGAAAAAAGCAAATCTCTCTTGTCCAAGAGAAGTAGTTTTTATCGATGGGAGAATGGTTTACACTCCAGTAATACCAAGAGAAAATTCCCCCCAGGCCAGCAATGTCTTGGAAATTGAAGTAAATATTTTGGGTGTTGAAGGTGAAAAAGCTTTAATCCTTCTTCCAGAAATATTACGTGAAGGTGAAAAACATACTGCAATAGTAGAAGTTCATCACTTAAACTAAAAAAATAAAACTGCTCTCAAATAAACTCAAAAACAATTTGCCTTTTAGAAAATTTATTTTTTTTCTAAACTAAAAGGCCTTTTCTTTTTTGCTTCCAATAAACATTTTTGAAAAAAATATTTCGGAATACATTTCATGTTCAAAAAACAGATTGATAAAATAAATCCCGGTTTATTTCTTGCCTTTTAGGATTAAAACCACTAAGAACTTCTCTTAAATTAAAAGGTTCATATTTCTCTCCAACCATTGAAGCCGCAAGTTTAAGATATTCTGTGCTCCCTTTTGAACGAGGTTTATATCTTGGAAGAGAAACAAAATTAGCTTGAGATTTTAATACAGCTAAATCATGAGGCACAACCGCCAAAATAGGCATTTCACTTGTTCTTTCAATTTCATTCAAAGATAATTCAAAATTTTTATTATGTACTTTATTCAAAATAATTCCATTAATTGGTACTCCTTGTTTCTTCGCTAATTTTGAAGCCTTTAATGTCATAGTAAGCGTCGAAAAATCTGGAGTAGAAATTACAAATAATTCATCTGAAGCGTTCATTGTGGCAAGAGTTTCTTCATTTAAAGCAGGAGAAGAATCAATTAGAATATAATCATATTTTGGTTTCAAAATTCTCAATTTATTTTTTAATTCCAAAGGATTAATTTTTTTTGTTGGATAAACACTCGCAGGAATAATATCAAAATCTTCTAATTCAATAACAACATCATTAATCAAATGTTCTCCAGATAATGCATGATGAATTGTTTTTTTTGGATTTAAAATATCCAAATGAATTCCCAAATTAGGAGCAGAAAAATTTGCATCAACAAGTAAAACTCTCTTTCCAAAATGAGAAAGTGCTGACCCCAGAGAAACAACGCTAGAAGTTTTACCTACTCCCCCCTTTAAACTCAACACCCCAATAATTTTACCCATACAATATACAATAAAAAACAATTTATATAATTTCTCATTGTTATTACTGGGTACCAGCAAAAAAATTCTAATATCTTTGATCATTTTTTATATTTTTGGAGCTAAAAACACAATTCCAAAATTACTCAAAATTTAGAACACAAAGTTTTAAAAATGAAAATTACAACTAAATATCATGACAAAAACTGAAACTCCCAAAAAGGAAAAAGTAAAATTAACTCAAAAGGAATACGAGCAAAAAATATTAGCTTTAGCAAAAGAAGGGTTAACAGCAGAAAAAATAGGAGAAAAATTGAAACGAGAAGACATTCATCCAAAAGAATTTTCAAGTAAAATTTCAAAAATATTGGGAAAAGATTTTGTTAGTCCAGATTTAAAGAATATTGAAAAAAAATTAGAAAAAGTAAAGACACATTACATAGACAATAAACAAGACAAGAGAGCAAAAAGAGAAAAAGATAGGATATTTGCCCAATTAAGAAAGGTGAAAAAATATATGGGACTTATTCCAAAAAAGAAATAATTCTATAAATTCTGAACCAATTTAATTTTTAAGAAAGAGGAATTATAATGGAAAACCAAGAAAACATACTTGAATGGAAAATTAAAACAATTGCAAAATCTTTTCTAAAAGACATACAAAACGAAAACATTCAAATCATAAGTCATTTTGATACAGATGGTATTACTTCTGCCACAATAATGTTACAAGCATTAAAAAGAAGAGATCAAAAATTCTCATTAAAAATTGTAAAAAGTTTAACAAAAGAGATAATTGAAGAATTGGATAAAAACAAAATAACATTATTTTTAGATTTAGCTTCTGGAAGCTTAAATCATATTAAAGAGGTAGGATTAAAAAAAACATACATAATAGACCACCATGAAATAGATCAAGAAATTCCTTTGAACGTGGAAATCATCAATCCACAATTATGGGAAAAACAAAAAATATCAGGGTCTGGACTTACATACTTATTTTGTAAAGAAATTGAAGAAAGAAATAAAGATTTGGCAAAAATAGCAATTTTGGGAATGATTGGAGATCAATTAGAAAAAGACATTGATAAGTTAAATAATAGCATCTTAGAGGACGGAGAAATAAAAAGAAAAAGAGGATTGCTAATTTATCCTTCAACAAGACCCCTAAATAGAACCTTGGAATTTTCTTCAAATCCTTTTATTCCGGGAGTGACTGGAAACATTGGGGGAGTATTAGAACTCTTAAGAGAAGCTGGACTTTCGCCAGAAAATGGAAAATACAAAAGTTTAATCGATTTAACAGAAGAAGAAATGGAAAGACTTGTAACAGCAATCATTCTTCGAAACCCAGAAAAAAAAGATAAGGAAATAATTGGAGATTTATTTTTAATCAAGCTATTTGGAAAATTAGAAGATGCAAGAGAAATTTCAGCAAAAATTAATGCTTGTTCAAAGGGTGGAAGAAGTGACGTTGCAATACAATTATGTCTTGAAAAAATAGAAGGAAAAAAAAGAGCCGAATCAATCCATGTTAAATATAAACAACAATTAATTGCTGGATTAAAATTAGCCCAAGAAATAGAAAAAATTGAAGGTAAAGGATTCGTAATAATTAATGCAAAAGACAAAATCAAAGACAGTATGATTGGAACGATTATAAGTATTTTAGCAAATTCACAAATGCATGAACCAGGAACTATTCTTATTGGAATGAGTCACAATGAAAGTAATCAAATTAAAATTTCTGCAAGAAATGTTAGAAGAACTGGGAGAAATTCTAGAGAACTTTTAACGACAATAATGAACTCTTTTGAGGGAGAAGTTGGGGGACACGAATTTGCAGCAGGATGTACTTTTCCACAAGAAAAAGAAGAAGAATTTATTGAAGAATTGAAAAAACAATTTGAATTAGAAATTGTCCAAATATAATTTTTAATCACCCCACAACATTTAAAACCCTCGTATTTCTCAATATTTTATGGAATTAGAACAAGGAGACGTAGTATTATGTACTGTAGAAAAAATATCTGGAACAACTGTATTTGTAAAAATAGAAGATTTTGATAAACAAGGAACTATAATCCTCTCCGAAATTGCTCCAGGAAGAATACGAAACTTGAGAGATTATGTTGTTCCAAAAAAAACTATCTGTTGTAAAGTATTAAGAATCTTAAATGATCACATTGAACTATCTCTAAGGAGGGTAAATCAAAAAGAACAAAAAGAAGTGCTGGGACAATACAAAATAGAAAGAAGTTACAAAAGTGTTCTAAAAACAATTCTAAAAGAAAAAACTCAACAAACAATAGAAAAAATAAAAATCAATGAAAGTTTATACATATTTTTAGAAAGAGCAAAAGAAAATAGTAAAGAATTAGAAAAATTAGTGGGAAAAGAAAATGCTCAAAAAATAATTGATATCCTCAAATTACAAAAAAATAAAAAAATCACTATCAAAAAAGAAATTAAATTAACAACAAAAGAACCAAATGGTCTCAAATTAATTAAAGAAATTTTAGAAAAAATAAAGGGCGTTGAAATTAAATATCTTGCTGCTGGAAAATATTCTCTTAAAAAACAAGGCGATAACATAAAAGACGTTGATACAGAGTTGAAACAAATAATTTTGGAAATTGAAACAGAAGCAAAGAGCAAAAGATTAGAATTATCTCAAAAATAAATCACTGAAAAAAGAACAGAAATCCTTAAAAAGAGAAAAAATAACAAAAGAATATGGAAGAAAATAAATTTTACATAAAAATCGTAGGGATTATTTTTGATACAAAAAATAGAAAAGTTTTGATTGGAAAAAATAAAGAAGAACAAAAGTATTCTTTTTTGGAAGGAAACTTGACACAAATTGAAGAGTTAGATGCTTGTCTAAAAAGAACAGTAACTGAAAAAACAGGATATCAAGTTCACAATTTAGGTGCAATTTATGCAGAAAACATGTTACAAAATAAAAATAAAGTGAAATTACACTTTTTATGTGAAGTGAAATCCGGAGAAGAAAAACCCGGAGAAAATGTAGATGAACTTCTTTGGGTTAAACCTTCAGAAGTTGAAGAAAAAATACAAGTTAAACTTCCTTCAACACTTCACGAATACATAACAAATTTAGGGTAATTATTTCTCAAATGAAATTAAGAAAATGTCCAGAATGCAAAGAATACACTTTAAATGAAAATTGTCCAAAATGTGAAACTGATTCTAAAGATGCTCATTACAAATACATCAAAATAAAAGATGCTCCAAAAAGCGATCCTAAAATTGTTAGAAAAAACTAATTTTGACAAATAAATTTTTAAACCCAAGGAAATTGAACAAATCATGGAAAGGTCACTAGTAATATTAAAACCAGATGCTGTTCAAAGACAAGTATCGGGAGAAATTATTTCTAGATTTGAAAAGGTCGGATTGAAAATAATTGGAATGAAAATGGTTAGACCCTCGTTAGAGTTTGCAGAAAAACATTATCACGACGTTAAAGAAAGACACGGAGAAAAAGTACTTAATGGACTAAAAGAATTTTTAGGAATGGGTCCTGTGGTTGCTTTTGTTTTAGAAGGACCAAATGCTATCAAACAAATAAGAAAAATGATTGGAAAAACAGAACCTTATTCAGCTGAACCAGGAACAATTAGGGGAGATTATTCCAATATGACTTATCAAAGAGCTGATGATCCTAAAAGCCACATCAAATCTGTTTATAATTTAGTTCATGCATCAGCAAATGAAAATGATGCAGAACATGAAATAAAACTTTGGTTCAGTGATTCAGAACTTTGGGAATACAAAACAGTTAATGAATTATTTATTTAATATTTCTCAAACATACAAATATCATTAAATTCAAAAAAACTCCTTAAAGATAATTTAAAACTCATAAAAACTCTAAGCCTTATCTTTAATTCCATGCGTAGTCACATAATAAACAGCTTCTCCATCAGGTAAATTTGGACTATCAATTAATTTAGCTACACGGCTTCCTTGTTTTGCTCTCCTCAAATATAATCTAAAAGTTGAAGCATGTCCAACAATATTTCCACCAATAGCAGTTGTGGGATCACCAAACATTTGCGCAGGATTTGCCATTACTTGATTTGTTACAAAAACTGCCAAATTATGGGTTTCGGACAATTTCATTAAATCATGCATATATCTATTCAATTTTTGTTGTCTATCTGCAAGTTGCCCTCTTCCAGCATATTCTGCCCTAAAATGTGCAGTCAAAGAATCAATTATTACTACTTTAATTGGTTCTCCTGATTTTATTAAATCTGCAACTTTTTCCAACAACAGCATTTGATGGTCAGAATTAAAGGCTCTTGCAACTAAAATATTTTTTAAAACCATTTCAGGATTAGCCCCCATTCCTTCAGCAATTTGTTTAATTCTGCTAGGCCTAAAAGTTCCCTCAGTATCTATATACACCGCTTTTCCTCCAGCACCCCCTTGGTCAGCCGGTAACTGCACATGAACAGCTAAAGACAAACCCAATTGAGTTTTTCCAGAACCAAATGCACCAAATGCTTCTGTAATGGCTCTGGACTCAACACCTTTTCCTCCCAAGAGTTCATCAAAATTTTTACTTCCTGTAGTAATATAAGAAACGTTAGCTCTTTTCTTTGCAAACTCCATTCCATCACTAAAACCCAAATCCAACATAGTTCTAGCTGCCTGAATGGCTTTTCGTGCAACAGCACTGCTTACCCCAGCAGCATCACTTAAAGTAGCAGGACTCATCACTGCCAAACTCATCATATCAAAAACTCCTGCACTTTCAAGTTTAGCAGAAACAGCCGGACCAATTCCAGGTAAATCAGTTAATTCTGGTTCCTTTTCAATTTTTTCTTTTTTAATAGATTTGTTATTCAATTTTTCTTTTATAATTTCTTCAGAAATTTTATCAACATCTTTTTTGATTGGCATAAAAGAAAAAACAATACTTCATTTATAAGGATTATATCTCTAGAAAATATAAATTAAAAAAATTAATCAACAAACTTTTTTTTGGCCTTTTGATTAAACATTTTTTTAAAATCATGAACAAAAGTCTTCAATTCACGGTGACTAAAATTACTATTAACTCTTATCATCAATTTATATAAATTTTCATTTTTATAAATTTGTGAATTCACTTTTAATCCTGCCGCCTCATATTTTACATAAGAAATAAAATCTTTTTCCTTTCCAAAACAATACAAAGGATGATTATTTCCAGTTCCATGTTTATCAAAAGTTACCTCATCCCCATAAATTTCTAAACATTTTTTTACAAGAAGATAATAAGGATTATCAAAAACATCTTTATCTTCAAAACTGGAACACACCAAAAATTCTAAATCTTCTTTAGGCATATAAATTTAAATAAAAAATTCATTATAAAGAAAGTTATTCTAGACCACACTATTCTAATTTAGCAATCAATTCATCTAAATTGATTTCTTCAACTGAATTAACTCCAAGTTCATAATTATTAAAATAAGAATTTCTTTTTATGTTTCCATTGAAAATAAATTCTTTTCCTAAAATATTTTGTTTTTGTTTAAGTAGTTCTTCCACATCATCATAAGCTGTAAGTCCAAGTTTCTGAACATTTTCATGAAACATTACTGCCCTTATATTTTCAGTCCCATCATCAATTACAACATTCAAAATTGCTTTTTTTTCAGAGGGAACACCATTAGCCAACTCTTCTTCAGTAATCTTCTTTCCAGTACTCAAATTAGCTTCATAAAATCTAGGATCAAAAGCCTGTACAATAAATGCCCTTGTTTTGATAAGATCTCCTGGAGAAAATTCTTCAATTGATTTATCCTTAACAGGTTTTTCTGTTTTCAATTCCTCAAAAAGTTCAGAACTTGTTTTTAATTCTGAAAAACTACCCATATGAACTTCATTATCTCTCATATTTCCAGAAATAACTTCAATAACTGTTCCTTCCTTAATTTCTTCCTTTTCTAATAAACCTATGTGATTTATATCCCACAATACAACTTTAATATTTGATGTATCATCAGCAACAACCATATTAGCAACTTTCCCTGTATCACCAGACTTTGTTGTATATTCCCTAATTGGATAAAGAGTAATAATTTTTCCCGTAAAATTCACCTTTCTCATCCCAGGGAGCAATTCATCTATTTTTAATTTTTCATTATCAAAAGAAATTCCTAATTCTGCAGCAATAACCTGTAATGCTCCTTCACGACTAATTAATCCAGATAATTTTGCTCTTTTCGCTTCAACTCTACGATCAATTTCTTCTATAGAAACATCAGAAACTTGTGCCAACTTTGCAATAATTTTATCATAACTTCCTTCCATCAAAATAACCTCCAAATAAATTTTGAATGCATGAGATAAACTTGTTTTTTCTCTTCCATATGGGAAATAATTGCTCTTTCTTTTTAAGTATTTTGCAACTTTTTTGAGAAATAACAAATTAAAAATTATGTTACAATAACTTTTATAAACTAATAAAGATATTTCTTAACATGACAGGAATAAATGGGGCAAAATACAAAATTATGCCTACTTCACCAGAAGTGAATTTAGAAGAAATCAAAGAAGCTGCAAAAAAAATTGTAGAAGATTTTGGTGGAACTAACAAAGAATACACTGAAGAACCAGTTGCATTCGGTCTAAAAGCAATACTTCCATTCTTTTTCTATCCAGATGACAAAGAAGTTGAAGAAGTAGAAAAAAAATTTTCAGAAATTAAAAATGTTAATTCTGTTCAATTAATGGACATGAGAAAAATTGCATAAATAATTTTTCAAAATTAAAATCTAAATATTTATTAATACTTTTTTCTTAAAATAAAAATGGAACAAACCAAGGAAGACTTAGAGAACATTAAAGTAAAATTGCTTGGGCATATCAAAACAACATATGACAAAACACAAGCAAATGAATTCACAACGAAAATTAATTCTATGAATGATGAAGAATTTATTGCATTCCTAAAAGAGCAAGGAATGTTAGGAAAAGAAGCACAACAAGAACAATGTATTTTTTGTTCAATGGTTTTTGGGGACATTCCAACAACAAAAATAGGAGAAAATGAAAAAGCAATTGCTATTCTAGAAATAAATCCAATTTCAAAAGGACATGCTTTAATAATCCCAAAAGATCATATTAAATCTGTAGAAGAATTTCCAAAAGAAGTAAATTCTTTAGCTGAAGAAATAAAAGAAAAACTAAACAAAACATTCACACCAAAAAAAATTGAAATAGTTCCTGGAAACATAATGGGACATTTTGCATTAAACGTTTTTCCTGTTTACATCGAAGAAAAAATTGATTCTCCTAGACAAAAAGAAACTCCAGAAGGATTAGCAAAAATTCAAGGAGAATTAATTGAAACAACAACAAAAGAAATTAATCCTGAAGGGAAAAAACCTGAAGAAGAAATTAATGAAGAAAATACTTGGTTACCTCGGAGAATTCCTTAAAACAGCCCAATTAAAAAACCAAACCAATTGAATTCTAAAATCAACCAGAGTAAAATAAAACTAATCAAAAACACTGGAGCAAATTGTATCCCAAACTTTAACATTACAAATTTTTTGTTTTGTAATAATTTAATTTCTTTTTCTCCAAGACCATCCCAAGTAGCTTTAACAATTTTCTTTCCAACACGTTCATCTTTGTATAACCAATCACCCAAAGTCAATTTAGAAGATTTTACTTTCCTCACCATACAAGATTCATCAATAGATTTAACATAAATATAATAATAAGCAATAAAAAATAAAATCAATCCAAAATAAAAAGAAATTTTTGTAAAAAACCCAATAATTAAGAAAATAATTGCAAGTGAAAGCAGAAAGTATAAGATATTTTTATTTTTCTTTAACTGTATTTTAAATTCTCTTTTCAAATTTGAAAAATGAATTATTCCTAAAGAAAAACTAATCAAAATTCCATAAATTGCCCCCACAATTAAAAATAGGAATAAGAATAGAAGAAATATTTTCATATTAAATAGAAAACTTGTAGAAAAAGGTAAAATTGCTCCAAGAGCCATCATAAGTTTTGAATCTCCTCCTGCAAACATCTTTCCATAATAAAACAAATTACTCAATACAAAAAATATTCCAAATCCAATAATCCCTTGATAAAAAAATTGAAAATCTCCCCCTTCAAATAAAGAGAAAAAAAATCTAAATCCCAGAGCAAAAATTATCAAACTGAAATTTAACCAATTTGCAATCTCTCTTGTTTTCAAATCTTCAAACACTGCAAAGAGAATCCAAACTAATCCCAAAACAAATAAAAAAATCACCTCAAAACTTAACATAAAATAAAATAGAAAAGAGAATTTATAAAACTAACAATCAATTCTTTTTTTAAACTTTTGTTCCGATGTATTGCAAATTAATATGTCGCATGAAAAAGAAATTTATTTCTTTTTCTTTGCTTTTCTTTTTTTCAAATTAATAACTTTTTTTGAAGAATTATCTGTATCATTAATGAAAGATCCTCGAAATCTTCCCCCTGTTTTATAGGGATTCCTCTTCTTTTCTTTTAATTTATCCTTCTTTTTTTTCCTACTTTCTCCACAAGCATAATCTGACATAATAATTATAAGAAAAAAAACTTTAAAACTATTTCTAAAAAATTAATCAGTCTTGAACCCAACAAGCCCCATCAACCAAACCACTAACATCATAAATTCCAGAGACACTTGTTCCAAATTTATCATTAATTTTAATTTGTTCACAACTTAAATCACATTTAATTGCAGGACATCCATCTATATATGAACTATATTTGTCCATTCCAGATAAAACATAGCAACTCGTTTTTATTTCAATATTTTCTTCATTAATTCTCAAAGTTCTTTCAGAAGAACAAAAACTATATTGTTGATTTAATGAACATGCAGTTTGACAATCATCAACTATTGAATCAACGTTTGTAGGATTAGCAATATTTTTAAAAGCATCCCAACCTGTTGCAAAACCAAAAATCAATGCAACTAAAAGAACTAATCCTAAAATTAAAAGTACAATTGTATTCGTACTCATTCCTTGACCTTTAGTGTTTTTTGAAAAATTCATTTTAGCCTCTAATTACACTCAAATATAGTTAAAACAGTTTATAAAACTTACTTTAAGAAGGAATTTTATACTCTACAGAAAATAAAAGAATTTTTTCTGACTTCAAATTTAACAAACTAAACTTATTTCCAGTAATTTCCCGATAAAAATATTTATCATTTCCTTTCGTTGTCAAATTAAAATAAGAATTAAGTTTATCTTCAGAAATACCCTCGGATTTATAAAATTTATACAAATCTACATCTGCATTTAATTTATGCATTACATCTAATCCCACAAAAGAGTTACTAATTTTATAATCAGATATATAAAAAGTTAAAAGTGCAAGACTACAAACTGCAAAAACTCCAATTACCAAAATTGTAATTCCAATATCTCCTTTTCTATTTTTCTTTAATTTATTCATATTCATTGATTTAATCCTGCACTAATTTTAATCTTTGTTTCTTCTAATTCCAAATTAAATTCTCCATTTTTTTCTAATTCCATTAATTCGATATTAATCTTGTTTCGGATAGATTCTGCTTGGGTGGAATAATATGTCATAACAGATTTTTTCAAAATCAAATCTTCTTCTCCCAAATTTGAATCAGAAAATAATGTTTCCTTGAATGGTTTAAGATTTTTTGTTCCCGCTAAAAGAGAAGAACCAAAAATAAAAAATAATAAAATAACAACTATTAAAACTGTAGCAACTAACCATGTCGTCGTTTCTCCAATTTGTCCTTGTTTAAATTTATTTAACATTTTTTTCTGTATTCCTCACAATTGAAAGTATCTTTACAAAATATACCTTATCACTGTTATCCTTCGCAAAAAATTTCTTTTCATTACATTTTACTAATTTTTCCTTTCCAATATTTTCAATACCACAATCTTCTATCCAATTTTGATTTCCTTCTGAAACATTAAAAATCGACCTATCTAAATTTTGAGAATCATAAAAATTTATTTCAAAATAATATTGCCCGAAATAGAATTCTTGTTTAGATTCAAAATTTAATTTGCATCTATCCATAAAATTATCTCTGAATTCTTCTTTGAAAGATCCACTGGCAATAAGTCTTGTGTCCAAAGTTCCTCCAGGATAAACACAATCAGCAATATTCATCGCAAGTATTTCGGCTTCAACACTCCTAACATCATAAGGAGAATTATAAAAGACTCCAACCATCGCAACAACCCCTCCTGCAATAATAGTTAAAACAATAAACCAATAAATAGAAATTAATTTATCTCCGCCTCGTTTATTCATACACTCCTCCTAGAAATGATAATAATATATTTTCCTGTATGTTCATTACCTATTTTATCTGAATAAAAATCCACCTCAACATCATTAAAAAATGGATATTCGATTCCACTTTTTTCACTTAATTTGACAGTCAAATAATTTTTATTTCTTGTGATTATTTCATCAAAAGATATTCCTTTTTCCTCAGCTACTTTCAATCCTTTTTCCATATCAATTTGCATAATCATTCCCGGTTTCGCTGAATCGACGAGCAACGCAATTTGTTTTGCATAAGCATCTTCTAAAAGAACAACACCAGTTCCTTGTTTAATTAAAAACAAAACTAAAATAGTTAAAAAAACAATATTCAAAATAATGAAAATAATATTCTCAATTAAAATTTCTCCTCTTTTATTTTTCTTTAACATTTTTTAACCTAAGATTTAGTCACAATATAATCACAATTTAATTGTTTAAATTCTTCTGAACCCGCTTCCACTAAAGACGGCAAAAGATAATCGCTTCCCGAAGAACCTTCTTTTAATGAAGCTACATATTTTTGAGAAAGAGCTCCAGCCCCAATTCCCCCAACTGTTGTTCCCGCAGTTACAATTGCTAAAGCCACTAAACTTGAACCTCCAGTTGGAATAGCTAAAGCTAAAGCCCCCACCACTGCAGCCCCTCCTGCAACCCATCCAAAAGTATTAACATCACTTGTAATTGCCATAAAAGAATAATATTGTGGACCTTCTAAATTAATTTCACCAAAAGAAGCCCCTGCAGAAATTTCTTCTAAATTATTTGTTCCAAACAAATATTTTGCATATGTTTGAATACTTCCAGTCATATTTGTTAAAGTCATATGCCTATAAAATTCTTCTTTTTGAATTACTCCCGCGCCCATCAAATCCTGAATTGAACTATCAAAAGCAATCTGACTACAAAGAGAACAATACAAATTCTCTGTTAAATCTTTACCAACATAATTTACTTTACCTTCTCCAAACATCCACCAACAATCAGTTAACTCCATTGCTAAAACATTATAAAATTCTTCTTTACTTTTCACTTTTTTCTTTACAGGATTGGTTAAAGGAGCATCACAATTATTATCTGCAGTTATACAAACATATTGTCTTTGACAATCTAAAGGAGTCACTTCCGTTGGAACAATTGCACTCCCTCGAGTTACAACTGAATTATGGCAAACTTCTTTTTGAGTTTCATTTCCAAAACCAAGTCGTACAAGAAAAAATAACAAAATAGCAAAACTAACAATTAAAATAATTAAAACAACAATTTGTTGTGTTGTCATTTCTCCTTTTTTATTAAATTTGTTTATCATCTATATTACTCCTAACCCTGAAAATAATTTATACAATCCAAAAAGCGCTGCTGCAAATAAAACAATCCATAAAAGATATTTAATCATGCTATCTAAATTCATACTTTCTTTACCCCCAACCAATCTCCATTCTTAAATATTTCAATACTTGTGGGATTATCAGCTTCACCTATTTCTATTTCATCAAATTCCATCAAATTTTGAATAATTACACAAGCACCATCCTTATCACATTCTTCAGCTTGTGTATTCCCAACCAGGGGGATCCCCCAAACAGAATCACAAATACAAAAACAACTCAAATCAACACAAGAATTAGGTTTAACTCCTTCGGTAAAACTAAAAATATACCAACCTGCAGGAGTAATTTCAGTAACTTTCTCGTTAGTAAATTCTGGCAAAAGAGAATGCTCTATAATATTTGAAATTCTTTCTAATACAGAATCTGCTTCAATTAATTTTTTATCATTTACATTTGAAAAATAAATTGCAGTTAAAAGATAAATCAAAAAACCTAAAGAAATGATGGCTAAAACCATTTTCAAAGTTTCGCTAGCAAGAAGCATTCCCTTTTTTCTCATCATAATAAACTCCGAATAATGTTTATGTCTGTTGGTAAATCTGTAAAAAAACCACCAATTTTATTTTTAAAAACAAAATACAATCCCCCAATAACTGCCACAACTACTAAAATACCCAAGATTAATTTTATTATTTGATTTATTGTTAATTCAGCCATTTTATCTCCATCTAAACAAATCTTTTAGATTATCTATTATCGCAATTCCTTTCCCCTTCAAAACAAAAATTGTTAACATCAATATAACCAACAATGCAACAGCAATTATAATCCATGGAAGATATTCTGAAACAATTCCTTTTTTTCCAAAAAATATGTTTAACCCCTTCATGATAAAAATAATGAAATCTATTTAATAAATCTTTTGAGAAGTGTTTTAATAAGACAAGGAACCATTTGATTCAGTACTCACATAATCAACGCACTTTCCTTCATCACAATTTATTGGACAAGAATAAAAATCAAATTCTGCTTGTAAAAAGGTTTCTCCAATAAATTCCAAAACTTGCACAGCACTATATTCCATAGAATTTGACAAAACATATAAATAATTTTCTCCCAATTCAATATCTTGTGGAGTTCTTAAGTAAACTCCTTCTTCATCTACTATTTGTGTTATAAAAGAAACATTACTTGGCATAGAGACATCATATAAACTCACATGTGAATGAGAATCAGATGTGGAGTCATAATAAGAAACATAAGAAAGTGTCCCATCAAGAACAATATTGGGAGAAGCAAATGAAGACGCAAATATCTGAGAAGGATTATATGCTACAGAAATAGATTTTTCATTAAGAGGATCCGAAATATCAATTATTTCAATTCCAGGTTTATTTGTACTTCTTTCTACAATCGGCACATAAAGGTAATTATCTGAAATAAAAACTCCATCTCTTCTAATAAGAGAATTTTCATAATATTTAATAAAATTTATATTATTCGGATTAGAAACATCATATAAAATAATTCTATCATCGTTATAATCTGTAACATAAGCATAACTTTCTTTAACAAAAATGTCCGTCAAGCCTCCTTCTCCAAAACTTTCATTGTTCATTCCTAAAAAAGAAGGATTTTCAAGATCAAAAACATCAAAGATAGTTATATAACTATTCCCAGATGCATCCATATTTAAGATATAGAGAATGTTTTCATCTAAAAATAAGTCTCTCGGAGCAGAAGGTGCAAAAGAAGGAACATATGTGACATTTACTAAATTGCTCGGATCCGAAATATTAAAAATTAAAAATCCTCCCTCTGAGCTTCCAAATTCTTTAACTAAAACATATAGAAAATCCTCTTCAATAAGAAGACTTGATGGAATATAATCTCCTTCAAAATAATCAGACATAAAATATGTTCCTACAAAAGAAGGCATAGATTCAGAAATATCTAAAACGACTATGGACCTAGTTTCAAAAGACGCAGCTCTAGAAGAAATATAGGCATAATTTCCTTCAATAACAATGCTATCTGGAAAACTTATTATATCCGATTCATTCGAAAAAAGAACTTCTCTAGGAATTAATTCTCCTTCAAATTTCTCACCACAATAATATTCTCTCAAAGATTTTGAAGTTTCTTCAGTACAATAATCAGTATAATTTGACATAGAACTATTAACTTCACCAAATAAAACATCTCCCTGGACAACATAATTAATTCCACCATCGCTATCAGTACAAACAGTTTCATTCATTTCCCTAGTTGAATCAGTTTCTCCAACTTTCTCAGGCTTCCCAAAAATACCACTAAAGAAATCAGCAATTCTTTTTCTGAACTTCTTTTTCACCTTTTTCTTAGCAGGAGTTTTTGAATCTCCCTCCAAATTTGCATCTAAACATTTATCACCCACACAACCGATTTCATCATCTTGCCAAAGAGAATCAATTTCTAAATTCTTATCTAAATCTACTCTAGTTTCATTTGTTTGATTAGTATGATCTATTATCATCCCTTTACAAGCACCCCCCATACAGTATCCTCCCCCCAAATAACAACCATATTCTTTCTTCCTTACAAAGTTATTTTCACAAAAATACTCTCCTACAGACAGGTTAGATAAACAAACATCCTTAAAATCATTCAGCTTAGGATTATTAAGAGTTCTTCCAGAAGCCACTCCTTGGACAAGATAATTTATTCCTCCATCCGTATCAACACACCTGGCTGTATTATTATTAGTAGCATTTATTGAATTTTCTTGTACACATTTATAAGTCCTCTTTGTCGTAGTGAAAGGACCTCCAACATTCCCTTGGTTTCTCCAAACTGAAATATTTTCTTTTTCAGCTTCTTGAACTTCAACTGTATTCGGCCAAAATCTTTGACAATATTCTAATTTTCTATCAAACCAACCATCTGCACCCCATTGGGAAAATGTTCCAGCTCCTGCTGTTCCATCCGGGTCTGTAACCCAAACTTCATTTTCTGTATGAACATTTACTTTTCCATACCAAAAAGATATTTTCCCATAAACAAAATCAGAACTCTCCTGATTCAATAAAACTCCAATTTCTTCTTCAACATTCACACAAACACCTCCAACACAGCCATTAGGACATTTATAAATTTCAAAACTAATCTCTCCATTTTTATCACAAAAATATTCATTAATATGTGTTTGAACTTCTTTAATTGGTCCCACATTTAAACAGAAATCTTCTCTCTTTTTATCTCCAACAACAATCACTCCCAATTTATCATAATCTAATCCCTTATCTGTTTCAACACAACTAGAAATTACTTTTTCTGCAAGAAAGGGTTCCCCATATGAAACTTCACCTGTAAATTTATTCAAAATATTAGAAAAAAATCCTGCAGAAACAAAAGATAATGATAAAACTAGCATTAAAGAAAAAATTACAATCCCAAACTCAATTCTCCTCTTCATAATCTTAATTAGATTTGATCTTATTTAAATATTATTATCTTAAACCAAATTTCCCAAAACAACAGAACTCAAGATTGACAAAGCCAAAACAGCAATTAAAGCAGTAACAAAATATAACCCAATTCCTTTTTTCAAATTAAGTCCAGTTTTATATGTCTGTTCTAAATCATCTTTCCCAGAATCAATTGAAACTAATGTCGAAGTTAAAATAAAAATTATTTGGACAAGATAAATTCCAACAGAAATTTGTAAAAAATAAGGGGGAATCATCGACGCATAATCAAAAATATTCAAAAGACTCCCCATATTTCCAAGCCCAGCTCCCCCGGCATCTCCTAAGTTAGACAATTGTAATTTTCCAAGAATTGCAGTAATCATTGCAGCAAGGCCAATCACAATTCCAGAAAGTAATGGAGCTAAAAAGGTCATATTACTTTTCATATCACTAGAAATTTCGGCAAGCATATCTTTCAATCTAATTGTAATTTTGTTTATGTTTTTCACATATTCTGAAATACTCATCAAAGAAATTGCTGCAATTTTTAATCCTTTTTTGGAAGATTCAATTAAAACTCTCATCGATGTTGCAATTAAATCGCTCGGATAAGATTTGATTGCTCCCCGATTTTTATCAAAAATTGCTTTATCTACACTCATCCCCATACTTTGAATATTATAATTAACACGAGCAAAAAAATCTCCTGCCCTAAGTCCCTTACTTGACTGAGCTACTTTTCCAAAAACAAGTTCGGGAGGAACACCATTTCCTAAACGATTCCCTAATTGAAACAATGAATTATTAAATTCTTTTTCAAGCTCTTTTGTTTTATTTCTTTCAATAATCATTTCTTTTGTTCTTTCCTTATAAGAAATAGAAAAAAGTAAAGCAATTCCCAAAGGAAAGAACATTCCAAGAAGCAATGCACCAAGACCAAAAGGTCCTTTAATTTCTCCAGTAGGTGTTTCAAGATATCCGAAAAAATTCCCATCTCCTAAAAAAGTTAAACCTAATTCTTGAAAAGTATAATCAGATTGTAATCCAACCATTTCAGGTAAAGGAGTATATCCAAAAAGAAGAGGTAGAATTCCAATCAAAAGTAAAGGTAAAACTAAAACAAAAGCTTTCCTAAAAGCCTCTTTTCCTTTAAACTTTTTATACAATGGATTTTGTTCCAAATATGTTGATTCCCCGTGTCCCCCTGGACGCAACATTAAAACTTTATCAGTTAAATAAAATACTAAAAAAGGAACAATCAAATTGAAAATTACAAATATGTGCATAAAATTAAGCATTCCACCAACCATTGCCGAAGCCAAAGGAATTAATGCAAGCCCCAGGGTTGGTAAAACAACTCCCAACATATAAACATTAGTAATTGGGCTTCTAACTGTGTGAGTAAATTTAAGCATTTTATCATAAACCCCATCCAAAACAACTTGAAGTCCTTTCTCCAAAGTAGAAATTCTCCTTCCCTCTTCTGGTTCAAATAAACTACTTTCAATTAAATGAAATGCTTCTATAAATTCTGTTGAATAACCTCTCCAATTTTCTAAATATACATCAAGACTCTCTTTAATTGTGGAATATTTTCCAATTTCAACATCATAAAAAACTTTCTTAAAATCAAGAGAAAGAGGATATTGCAAATGTTTTGATGCAAAAGCTATTGCTTTTTCTAAATTTGGAGTATGTCTCATATAAACAACAATATACAGAATTGCAGGGACCATTTGACTAGAAGCTTTCAATCTCCATTTATTTCCAAGTCTTTCAGGATATGAATTCATAAAAGAAAATAAAAATATTGAAAAAATTACGGTTAGGAAAAAAAACAACAAAGGGAATTCTGCAAAATCTCCTTTAATTAATGCAATTGCAACAGAAATAAATAATCCTAAAAAAAACACACTAACAAAAGACATAACACTAAGTCCCAAAGCTTGCCAAGGTTCAACATCAACATGTGCAGTCTCTAAAGATTTTCTTATCCTTTTTTCATCTTTCTCTGAAGGCTTCAATTTAATAGTGTTTCCAAGGGTATGACACCATTTTTCATAACCCGTATATTCTTTAGAAAGCTCTTGTTTAAATTTTTTATAAGATTGGCTATATTCAGCTGGAGCATTCGAAGAAGATTTGATTTGACCTTCTATCTTTGCACCATATTTTTTCAAAATTTCATCAACCGTTGGTTTTCTTGACTCCATTGTATCAACTCTTCATTAAAAAGAAAGAAAAATAATTAATAAATGTTTAGAATAAATGAATTACTCCAATAAAAAGAAAATTCAAACCTTTATTTTCTTAACTTCTTCATTCAACCATTTATGCCTCATTAAATTTACTCCCAAATAACTAAACGAGGTGATGCTGGATCAAATCTTTATTTTTTTAATTTCATTATTGAGCCAACGCTGCCAACGTGGAAATACTTGCTCTCCTAGTGGAATTCCAATTTCCCGAATAACCTCATTAGAAATATTATGAAATTCATGATTTGCAAGAGTATTAAATTCTGCTTCCAATATTTCTGGTTTTCCCAAAACTTTGGAAACATCAACAATTTCTTTTTTTATTTTCGCACGAAGTAAAACATTATCATAAACAGCTTCCCAATTTCCAGCCCAACCTTTTACCTTTGAAGCAATATCTTTAATGACCTCACTATCACCATTAATCAAATCGGGAGTTGCCTCAAGTTCATCTTTAAGCACATCATATTTCATCAAATCCTTAAAACCCCCCTCCACTAGGGGATCAGTAGTCCAATGTTTTCTAACTTCAGTTAATTCAAGTAACCTTCTCCAAGAATGTAGTCCATCAGCAGACTTTATTGGATTAGCAACGGCAATAATATCTGTTGCCTTAAAAGAAGTGGCCGGAACTTTCAAATCATTTACAACTCTGTCAAATACACCATAAGGAGATGCACCGTGAATTGTTCCAGCAACAACATTTGCAAGAGCTCCAACCCTCATAGCTTCATACAATGCAACAGCCTCGTTAGAACGTACTTCACCCACAATTAAAGCAGAATCTCCTAAACGCAAACTTGTTCTAATTCCATCTTCAGCAGAAACTTCTGCTCCACTCTTAAGCAATGCAGAACGAACTTTCATTCGTAAAACATTAAATTTCAATCTTCTCAAAGCTTCAATCGGAAGCTCCAAAGAATCTTCCACAGTAATGATTCTGGATTTGGGATTGATTTCTAACATTAAACTCCCAAGTAAAGACGTTTTACCTGATGAACGAGTTCCAGCAACAAGAAGCGTTCTTGATCCATCCACTAAAAAACTTAATAAGCCAGCAGCTAAAGGATTCATCATTTTATTTTCGATAAATAAGGGTAAAGTCCAAGGAGATTCTCTGTGTCTTCGAATTGAATAAGCAAGACCATCTGGACTTAAAGGATTTTGAATTATTGCAATTCTCGCCCTAAGACGCCCAATTTCTAATTGAGTATCCAAAATAGGATTTGCTTCATCAAGGGGTCGACCAGAAATCATTCTGAACTTAGCAGCCCAAGAATCACTGTCTTCCTTGCTAGGCAGAATATTAGAAGAACATTCATCATAATCTTGATGTTTTATGTAAATGGGTGTTTGGGAAATTGGTGCATTCAAAGAAATATCTTGAATCTTTTTATCTTGAAGTAAAACTTCTATTAATCCAAATCCAATTGTATGGCGAACTAAAATTGTTGCAAGACGATTCAAATTAGAATAATCTAATTTCAAATTTTTACTATTAGCCAAATCTCTAAGCAAATCTTTAGCGACATTGAAAAAAACTTGCCTAGTCCTATCTGTGTCTGTAAATTCTTCTGCTTTAGGTTGGTGTTCAATTAAAACACCTCGAGCCAAATTCAACAAAGAATTATACTCTTCTGAAAGAGAATTTTCAGGAGGATTAATGTGATAAAAAAGTTTTGATTCATTTTTATTTTTTAAAATTGTAACTGTACTTTTATCATATTCATTAATTGAAATTTCGTATTGGTCAATTATTTCTGAATTAGCAGAATAATCTTGAACCAACCTTGTAAAAGTAAAATTAGGAATTATATCGACACGAAAAAACTTATGATATATTGCTCTCTCCCCTCGGTGATATTTCCCGAGATCTGCCAATGCTGCTTGAATTAATTTTGTTTTTTCAACTAAACTAAAAATACCTTCCAACAATCTAACATAATTCCCTTGATCAATTCTAGAAATATCATTTGACCTATTCAAAAGAATTTTCGCTTCAATCAATATTTTTTTTAATTCAAAATAAGCCAAAATAGGATCTTTTTTTAAAAAATATAAAAAACCAAAAAGATCATTATATCTTTTAGAAAAGAGAGAATCATTTTGCCCTGCAATTTTTGAATGAGATAAAATTTTTTCTTGTTTCATTAAATAGACATACAAAGAAGCGATTTCTAATAAATAACTAGTCTCCTTAAAATCATAATTATAATTTTTTTCTTGAACAAAAATAATTCTACTCACATTAGAATTTTCAATTAATGCATCAACCGTTCTTTCCATAACTTCTGGATGATCAGACAGACTAGGAGAATATGGTGCTCCTTGATAATTAAAATACAAAATATCCTCTGCCCCTTCTCGCTCAACTAAATAAGAATATAATTTAGCCCCTTTTTCAAATTGCATAAAGAAAAGAAGTAATAATAGTTTATATTAATTTTGCGCCAGGACAAAACAAATTTAAACCAATTTAACATTTAATAAATATGGTAGAAGTTAAGGTCCCACAAGCAGACCCTTATAATTCAGGTTTCAGAGATTTGGAAGAAAAACAAAGACTCTTGAAAGATAGACTTTTATTAATCGGGCAAAATTTAATCGATTTTAGAGAGAAAAATGATTTAGAAGTTTTAGAATTGAAAAAACAAGTTCATTCAATGAATAACGATTTAGAAAAAATTAAAGATTTTTTAGAAACAATTTCTGGTGAACTATCTAAATTTGCAAAAAAAGAAGATGTTGAAATATTGGCAAAACAAGCAAAAATGTTTCAACCGCTTGAATTTGTTAGAAGAAGTGAGCTCGAAAAGTTAAAAAAGAAATAAATCCTATAAACAACATGACAATATTTGAAAGAGTTAATAAACTTAAAAAAGAAGGTGCTTCTGAAGGAGATATCATCACAAAATTAAAAGCAGAAGGAATAAGTCCGATGGAAATTAATGACGCATTAAACCAAGGAAAAATAAAAGATGCAATTGAAGAGAAAAGTCCGACTGAAGGTATGCAACCCTCCATGATGGATAAACAAAAGATTCCAGCCCCAATTCCAGAAGAAGAAAACATGAATCAAGCACAAGCTCCAGAAACTATTGCTCAAGAATACAAACCCCAAATGCAAGCAGAAGAAGAACAATACAATCCACAAGAAAATTATGGAGAATTCCAAGAAGAATCCAATTATTATCCTCCAGAAGAAAATTATGCAGAAGAAGATGGAAATTATAGTGAAAGTTATTCTGGAACAGATACAATGATTGAAGTAGCTGAACAAGTATTTTCTGAAAAAATGAAAGAATTGTCAAAAAAAATAAATTCCCTAATTGAATTCAAAACAATTTATACTTCAAAAATAGATGATATTCATGAGAGGCTTAGAAGAATGGAACACCAATTTGACAAAATGCAAGTCGCTATTTTAGACAAAGTTGGTTCATTTGGAAAAAACATAGATCATTTGAAAAAAGAAATTAACATGGTAGAAAATTCTTTTTCAAAAATGAATTCAAAAATTTAATTCTAAAAATTAATTTGAATTACTTGTAACTATTAATTAAAAATTTTAAAAAATTAAGCTCTAACTGCTGGACCAAAACTCTGTGCAGGTGTAGATCTTGCTGGTTTAGATGCAACAATTGCCCAAATAAGTAACCCGACAATTACAATTGCTCCCAATATTGCTGATCCAAATTGTTGGAACCAAAAAGTGAGTCCCCAAGCAGATCCAAGGCCCCAACCAAAACCAAATTGACCGCTAAAACTTTGATAAACAATAATAATTATTCCTAAAACTACTATTCCCCCAAAAATCTTTGCAGTTAAGGTAGATTTACCCTTTTCATCTTCAAACTTGAAAAATAATCCCATCAAAATCATTCCAACTAAAATTATTGATAACAAAACACCCATTCTGGGAAAAATTTCTGCAAAGAAATATGAAACAAAATGAAATTGTAAAGCCATTAAAGCAATTGAAACAGAAAGAATAACATTTATCGCTTTATTCTTTCCAAATAAATTTGTCTTCTCTAAAATAGCAAAAAGCATTGCAAAGATAAGTAAAAAAGGTAAAGCATAACTAAAAATACCTGCCTGCTCCCAACTAAAAAGTATATTCCCTAAAGTTCCCCCACTTCCAAGACCATAAGAAGCCAAATTAATAAATCCCTCTAACATAACAAATTAACATAAATATTCTTTAAATAGATTTCGTTGAAAAAATTATGGTCCCTTTTTCTCGCCTTCAACGACACTCTTTGCTTTAATAACAATAACCACTGCAATAATAATTAATGCTACAAACAAAAAGTTAGACCAAAAAGGACTACTCCAAGAAGAATCAAAAAGAAATCTAAAAATACTTTCTAAACCATTAAGAAATCCTTCTCCAATTCCAGTTGCCCAAATTACTGCGATAACAATTGCAATCCCTAATAACCAAGCATAAAAAATCTGCATTTTTTTCCCAACAGTAATATTTCCTCCAGAAACAAATCCCCAAAGCATTAAACCTACAAAAATTATAACTAAACCTACAGTCATAAAAAGGATCATATTAGCAACAATTATTTTAGGGAAAACAGCCCCCACAAAAATAAGTCCAATAACTAATGAAACCAAGGCATTCAATTGTTTTTTTTCCTCTCCAAAAATATTAGCTTTTTCTAAAATAGCAAAACAAATAAAAAATATTAATAAGAAGGGATATAAAAAATCAGTTAATAATGAAGATTGTAATATTGTTGCCATTTTATCTTATTCTATTATCTCAAAATTACTTTAAATATATTTCCATAAGGAGGTATTTATTTCAATTTCATATACCAATTCATTCCACCTTTAAATGGATTCCAACCAAGCACAAGTGCAATCGCGAGAGCAATGAAAATTACAAAGAGTGTATTTGTCCAAAATCCCCCACTCCAAGAAGAATCAAATAAGAATAAGAAAACCTTTTGTAATCCATTAACAAATCCTTCAGCAATCCCTGTTGCCCACAAAACACCAAAAAACAAACCAAGCCCAATCAACCAAACAAAAAGTTTGTGAATTTTTGTTCCCCCTTCACTTGCAAAACCACTTCCTTGAGAAACAAAATTCCAAAGGAGAATAGCAACAAAAATCACAACCATTCCAACAGTCATGAACTGTACCAAATTAGCCGCAATAATTTTAGGAAAAACAGCTCCAACAAACACAAGACCAATTACTAAAGATAGCATTGCATTCAATTGTTTCTTATCGGAACCCAAAATAGATGTCTTCTCTAAAATACCAAAACAAATAAAGAAAATTAATAAAAAGGGATATAAAAAATCAGTTAATAATGAAGATTGTAATATTGTGGACATTCTTAGATCAATTCAGTTGCGCTTTCTTCCAAATCTGGATGTTCTTGACTTGGTAAAGCAGCTTTATTTATAATAAAAATATCTCCTACTGCTTTAACAAATTGGTGTGGAATGATAACTCCCCTCGCTCCTCCAAGAAGCCCAGTTAAATGGCCGCCAATTCTTATTCTCCAACCATCAACTTTATTTTCAAATAAATTGGCTTCTTCGATTTCTCCAAAATAATCTCCAAAATCTGTATAAACCTTGGTTCCGATCACATCTGTTATTTTCACTACTTTCATAAAAGAAAATATGTTATTTTATTTAAATAGTTTTCCATACTAAAAGAATAAAATCAAAAATCCAACAAACCAAATCTATTCTTCATCCCAACAAGTTTTATAAAAAAATTAAACCAATAAATAATATGTTAAACAAAAAAGAAATCACAATTATCTTAAGCATCACATTAACCTTGGGAATTATAGTTTCATTAATTGAAAGTTGGGAAATTTTTGGAATGACTTGTTTAGCTATTTTTGGAGTGATTGGAATTAACGTTTTAGCTAAAAAAATAGCAGGACACATATTAGACACAGACGTTGAAATTAAAATGTGGGAATGGCGAAGGTTCGGTTACAAGCCCCACCACAAATTTACGGGAATGATTCCCTTTGGAATAATAATTCCGCTACTTATTAAATTTGTTTCAGTTGGTTTAGTAAACTGGATGGCTTGTTTAACTTTTGAAGTTGAAGGAAAATCATATAAGGCAGCCAAAAGATATGGGTTATATTCATTCTCAGAAGTAACTGAAAAAGAAATGGGCTGGATTGCTTCAACTGGAATTTGGGCAAACTTAATTATCGCTCTTGCGGCCTATTTATTGGGAGCACCAGTTTTTGCTAAATTAAATATTCTTTACGCATTCTTCAACCTAATTCCAATCTCAGATTTAGATGGAGCAAAAATCTTTTTCGGAAACATTCCTAATTGGGCCTTCATAACGATCATTACCACTCTTGCAACAATTGCAACAATAATTGCAATTTAGTTCTAAAAATTTATAATCTATACAAAATTCAAATAATAATGGAATTCCTACAAAACATAAGTCCAAGAAAATATCAAGAAGAAATATCAAAAACTTGTTTTGAAAAAAATACTTTGGTGGTTCTACCAACTGGGCTTGGAAAAACTTTGATTGCCTTAATAGTTGCAATTGAAAGAATAAAAAAATTCCCCTTAGAAAAAATTTTAATTTTGGCACCAACAAAACCCCTCGCAGAACAACATCTCGAATATTTTAAAAAAAATCTCCCAGATCTTTTTGCAGATATTGAATTGTTTACTGGAACTGTAAAACCAGAAAAAAGAAAAAAAATATGGGAAACAGCTAACATCATATTTTCAACTCCACAATGCATTACAAATGATATACAAAAAAAATTATACAATTTAGAAAATGTATCTTTATTAATAGAAGACGAAGCTCACCGTTGTGTGAAAAATTATGATTATAATTTTATTGCCAAAGAATACATGAAAAAATCAAAACACCCCAGATTAATTGGTCTCACAGCTTCTCCGGGGAGTGACGGTCAAAAAATAAGGGAAATTTGTCAAAATCTTTCTATAGAAAAAGTTGAATTGAGAACACGAGATTCAGAAGATGTTAAAGAATATTTACAAGAACTTGAATTTGAAAAAAAAGAACTTGAATTGCCTAGTGAATTTATTGAAATTCATTCAATTCTAAAAAACATTTATACTTCCTACACGAACGAATTGAGAGAGAAAAATTTCCTATATGGTACAGATAACAAAATAACTCTTCTTTTACTTCAAAAAAAAATAGCAGATCAAATAAATAGAAATTATCATACTCCTCAAAGCTACAGGGCAATGTCTTCTTGTGCACAAGCAATAAAAATTTCGCATGCAATGGAATTATTAGAAACACAAACTCTTGAATCTTTTCATAAATATATGAAAAATTTATATAATCAAGCAGAAAAAAAACAATCACGGGGGGTTGTTCGCTTAGTTTCAAAAAGAGAATTTAATGTGGCCTTTGCTTTATCAAATAAATTATTAATTAACGGGAAAGAACACCCAAAAGTGGAAGAAATAATAAGAATTGTCCGAGATGAAAAAAATAATAATCCCGATACAAAAATAATTGTTTTTACTCAATTTAGAGAAACAGCAACAATTATTTCGAGAAATTTAAATAAATTGGCTGGGATTGAATCAAAGATTTTTGTTGGCCAAGCAAAAAAAGAAGGGGAAGGGCTCTCACAAAAAGATCAAAAGAAAATAATTGATGAATTTCGAGAAAGAAAAATTAATATTTTATGTGCTACTTGCATTGCAGAAGAAGGTTTAGATATACCTGAGGTAAGTTCAGTTATTTTCTATGAGCCAGTTTCTTCAGCTATTCGTTCAATTCAAAGAAGAGGAAGAACAGCAAGACTTTCTAAAGGAAAACTTATTATGTTAATTACAAAAGGTACAAAAGACGAATATTCTTACTACGCTTCCATTTCAAGAGAGAGAAAAATGGCAACACAAATTGGAAAAATAAAAGAAGAATTACAACTAAAAGGAACTTTGAAAGAAAAAGAAATTCAGAAGAAGTTATTTTAAATTTTAGACAAAATGTAATCTACTCTTTTTTGAATAGAATTTTTTGGAACTTCAATTAAATTATAATTAAATAAATTATATGCTTTAATAATTAAATTATAATTATTTTTTACTTCAAAAAAACTCCAAGGTCGAGTAGAAGTTTTTTCATAAATTTTTTCCCAAGGGGGAAGCAAAAACACTTTTTCATATCCATATTTTTTACAAGCCCCACCATAATTATCCGAAAGGGGAAGATCATCTTGCATAAAAAAGGCCACTTCATCTGGAAACCCCCGATCAAAAAAAACTATTTCATCCGAAGATAAATTTTCGTGGTTTTGAACCAAAAGTGGAAAAACCATTTTTTGAAAACCAATTCGATTAAGCCAAGGAAGATTTTTACTTTCCTTTTCTTGAAGTTCCCTAATAAAAGATTCAGCAACTTCTTCAACAATAAAAAATCCTCTTTTCTTCAATTCATTAATTATGGCTGTTTTTCCAGAACCAATTGCTCCAGTAATTACATATTTTTTATCTTTAATAAACATAAAATAATTAGAAAAAAATTATTTAAATAACATTCTAAAATAAAAATTATATTTTCAAAAACAAGAAAATTACTTTTCCATATATTTTTGATAAGCATTTATATCAAATACCTTAATTACTTCACGAAAATCTTCTTTGCCTGGTTTTTGTTTTATAACATAATTGCTTGCTTCATTCAATTCTTTAACACCATTAAATGAAATAGAAAGTCCGACTTCTCTAGCAAGTAAAACATCATTGGGCCCATCACCAATGAAAGCACATTGATTGGCAGAAATTCCTTCATTTTTCAAATGTTCTTTCAAAAAATTAACTTTGCCTTCATAATCAGCATTATTTAAATTCCAATGTCTAAGTTTCCCATCTTCATTCCAAAAATATTCACACCCAGCCAAAGCATAATCAATCATTAAATCACTTTGAGCTTTATCTGCTTGAGCCTTAAAACCACCAGAAATTAATGCCGTTTTATATCCTTTTTTATTAAAAAAATCAAAAGTTTCTTTAACTCCAGGCCAATAATCTACATTCATCGCTTCATCAAAAGTTTTTTTTTCAAGCCCAAACATTTTATGAATCATAACTGTTGCATCCATCCACTGGGAATAACTTTTATATCCTCCCCTGTTCCAGATCTCTTTTGTTAGCTCCTCTTGAGCCTTAGCGTCTGAACCCAAAGTATCTGCAATGTATGTCCAAGAACTTGGAGCAATCCCATGAGTAGATTTAACTACTTTTTGAAAAATTGTTCCTTCCATGTCTAAAAAGACCATTTTTATATTTGATTCCAAAGCCATAACAAAAAAACAACTTTTTTCTTTATATAAAACTCTAAAGTCAAAAATATAGTTTCAAGAACAAGCTTCCTTTATAACAAAACAGAATTTTCTTTATCATGAAAATAACATTGGGTGGAATGCCTGGGGCAGGAAAAACCACAATTGCAAAAATTCTTGCAAAAGAACTAAATTTAAAATTAGAAAATAGGAGTTTTGCAAGAATTCTATCTGAAAAAAGAAACATTACAATCAACAAATTGATGGAACAAGCAAAAACTGACTCACAAATTCACAAAGATATTGATAAAGAAATAATTAAATATGGCAAAAAAAATGAGAATTTCATTATTTCAAGTTGGTTAGCATATAATTTTATTCCAGATTCTTTCAAAATATTCCTAGACATTTCATCAAAAATCGGAGCAAAAAGAATTTATAAAAACCAACGTCCAGAAGAAATAAAATATTTTTCTCTAAAAGAAACTAAAGAAAAAACAAAAAAAAGATTATTTGATGCAAAAAAAGGTTTTGAAAAAGCATATGAAATTAATTTTTTAAAAAAATCAAATTATGATTTTGCAGTTGACACAACAAAAAAATCAAAAAAAAGATTATTTGATGCAAAAAAAGGTTTTGAAAAAGCATATGAAATTAATTTTTTAAAAAAATCAAATTATGATTTTGCAGTTGACACAACAAAAAAATCAAAAAGACAAGTAATAAAAGTAATTCTCAAAGAAATGACAAAAAGAAATTTAATCTGAATTTTTATCCTTTTCTCTCAATACAAAACTTAAACTTTTTTCAACTTTCCCTTTTATGATTAATGACATTTTTGCATCAAAGAAAAAAACCATTTCCAAGCCCATTCCAAAAGAAAAAATAATAATTGATTACCGTGAGAAAAATTCTTTAGTTCCAGCAGAATTAATAAATAAAAATTTTCAAATTGAACTCAAAGAATTGAAAGTCGGAGATTATCTTGTTAAAGATACAATAATTGAAAGAAAAACAACAACAGACTTTATTCAATCAATTATCAATAAAAGAATCTTTAATCAATTAAAAGAAATAAAGCAATATCCAAATTATCTTTTAATTGTCGAGGGTAAATTCAAAGAAACAAAGATGCATCCAAATGCGATAAGGGGATTCATTCTCTCCACAACTCTAAGAAATAAAATTCCGATAATTTTTACAAAAGATGAAGAAGAAACTGCAACATATATTTCTCTTCTAGCAAAAAAACAAACTAGAGAAATTTCCCTGAATCCTTCTAAAAATAATTTATCTCCCAAAGAACAAATTCAATATATTTTAGAATCATTTCCAAATATCGGGCCGGTTACAGCAAAAAAATTATTAAAACAATTTGGAAATCTGAAGATAATTTTTAATTCCACCGAAGAAGAATTGATTCCTTTTCTCGGGAAAAATTCCTACAAATTTCAAGAAATATTAAAAAGAAAATAAAAAAATAAAAATAAAGTTTCTTTTTAGTTAAGATTGTTTTCAACCGTTTCGATCGATTCAATTGCATTACTATTACAAGGATTTTCACTTCTGTAAAGTTTTCCAGATGAATCTAAACAAGCATAAGCATTTCCTGTTCCTACAAGATTAGTAAAATATATTCCATTATTGGGATTCTCGCTATGGGTATAAATTTTAATATTATCTCCTGCCAAATAAAGTGTAGCATCATCATCTTGGTTTGCAGTATTAATATTAACGCCACCACCAGAATAAATATGCAATGAATTATCTGCTTGAAGATCCATATTTCCCTGAGAGCTTTGGAAAATATGATTAGCTTGAAGGGTAATTTTTGAATCGTTTTGTCCAGGATTAGCAATTAATTTTATAATCTTACCTTTAATCTTAAGTTCTTCTACTAAAGGATTGTTAATCGTATTTACTTCAAAACCTTCTTCAAAACTAACTTTATCAACAAAATTAATTTTTTGTCCACTAAAAAGCTCATGAATTTTATCCACATAAATATCCCTTACCTTAATTTGGTTCGTTGAAGTTAGTCCAACATCTGAATATTCTAAATCTCCTCCATTTGGGATAGATGCACAAACACAAGTCAAATCTCTTCCTGCCTCAGAAAACCCACATCTTACAAAACTCTTTGCATAAGAACTAAAATCTGCAACTCCAAATTCTGATAGAATGCATGTGCCAGAAGGTCCTGATTGTCCCCAGAGAGACGGATTTTCACAGATATCATTACAAGATTGTCCTTCGTCTAAAGTTCCACCATAATATTTTGCATTATTAAACATATCTAAAATTCCTAAATAATTTATAGTTGAAATAGGATAAATAGAATTTTTTTCTATTCCTCCATCCAATTCACCTTCCAGCTCTTTTTCAGATTCCTTCACTTTCAAATCAAGCTTATATTCATTCCTAAACAACCAGGGAGCCTTAACATTATTAACTTCTACTTCAGCACCGTTAACAACAACAACATCCCCTTCTTCAACAGCTTCAAAAGTTTCACCATTAATTTCCAAATTCATGGTTCCATCGTCTTGTTGTTGAATTTCTACAGAATAATCTTTTTCTTGAAAAGAAAAACTTTTCTGTTCTTTTTCAGAAACAGAAACAGCCATTCCTGAAATCGCAGCTGCTGCAAATCCTAAAATTAAAATACCTAAAATTAAACTTAATATAATTTTTTTCATAATTTATTTTTCCTCCTTTCCATATTATATATAATAATGCCAAAATATCAAGAATTCCGACTTTAAAAAAATTTGTATGTTATTTTAAAATTTCACAAAAACTGCTTAACTATTCTTCGGCCCAACTCAACAGTTTTATTTCCTTCGTCTTTCGAAGGATTTATCTCAACCAAATCAACAGCTCGCAAGTTTTTCATCTTACTTATTCGTCGAAGAATATACAAAAATTCTTTAGAACTAACTCCTCCTGGTTCACAATAACCCGTTCCGGGAGCATAAGCAGGATCAACAAAATCAATATCAATTGATACATAAACATCTTTTCCATATCCAAATTCCATAATGGCATCTGTCTTCGCTTCTAAATCAAACATCAGCTCTTCAATAGAAATACTCCTAATTTTTTCTCCCATAAATTTTTTTTCAGCAGGATCAATATTTCTAACTCCAACGAGCAAAATATTTTTAATAGGAAAACCATATTCAATTAATGCTCTAAGCCATTCTTCATGAGTCGGAATTTTTTTGTCAACTGGCTCCATCAAATCAGGATGGGCATCAAAAATTATCAGACAAGGTTCTTTCCCTTCATTTTCTGTATAATTGAAAAATGCACGGGTCAAAGGAAAACTAGACGAATGATCTCCACCCACAAACAAGAGTTTCTCTTTAAAACTTTCAAAAACTTTTTTATAAATTAATTCATTGATCTCAATTAAATCTCTCTCTCCAAAATATATTTCTTCTGAATCAATATTTTTCAAAATCTTTTTCGGAGCTTCTTCTACTCCTTTTGTTTTATTTAATCCATTAACCAATGGAATTTCAATTATTTTCATAAAATAGAATAAAAATAGAACTTTTTAAGATTATTTATCTTCAGGTACCAAAGCTAAAAAACTATAATTTCCTTCCGTAACTTTAGAAGCTAATTTTTTTACATCAGTCAACTTAACTCCAGAAATATTTTTTTCAAATTCATAAAATTTATGAGCATTTCCTTCAACTTCATGCAACAATAAATTAGTCATCTGAACTTGAGAATCCTCCATAGAAATTTGGTAATTCCCCAAAAGTTGTTCTTTTACTTGTTTTAATTCTTTAGAATCAATATTTTTTGCAGCTTTTTTGAATTCATCCAAAATAATTTTTTTCACAACCAAAACATTTTTTTTCGTTGTTCCAACATAAATAATTGCATATGAATAATCTTTAGCAATACTAACATCCCCCTTTACAGCATATGCAAGATTTCTCTTTTCACGAATTTCAGAAAATAATCTTGAAGACATTCCTCCCGCCATCAAAGTCATTAAAATTTCAGCTGAGTGGGCTCGGGGATCTTCTGCTAAAGGAATATGAAATGCAAAAATTAAATTTGCTTGATCAATACCTTTTCGTTTTTCAACTAAACTTTCATTTTTCTTCTTAATTTTATAAGAAGTTACTTTTTTCTTTTCTTCTCCAAAATTTTCTTCTGCAAATTTAACTAATTTTTCAAAATCATAATTTCCAACCACACATAAAATCATGTTACCCGGAACATATGCTTCTTTGAACTTTTTCAAAATTTTTTCTCTGTCAATTCTCCTCATTGTTTCATATGTTCCAATCAAATCACTTCCAAAAGGCTCTTCATACAAAAATCCATGAATTTTATCCTGCACATATCCTCGAGGATTGTCTCTCCTCATTTTTATTTCTTCAAAAATTACCTTTCTTTCTTTTTCTAATTCTTCTAGAGAAAATAAAGGATTTTTTACAATATCTGTTAAAACATTTAATCCAACATCTGCATGTTGATTTGGCATTTTACACCAAAAGGCTGTTAATTCTTCAGAAGTAAACCCATTTAATTCACCACCATTTTTTTCAATTTCCTCAGCTATTTGAAATGCATTTCTGCTAGGGGTTCCTTTATATAACATATGTTCAATATAATGGCTAATTCCCTTTTCCTCTTTTGTTTCATTGATTCCCCCTTGACGAACAGCGATGGCACAACTAACAACCGGAATATCTCTTTTTTCAAAAATAATTGTAAATCCACTCTTCAAAACTTTCCTCTTAAAATTCTTTTCCATCTTTAAAAAAACCAAATTAATTATATAAACATACTGGTATCAAAGTAAAAGATATCCCAAAAAAATCAAACCTAAAAAAACAACTCCAATAATAATCCAATCAATAATTTTCTCTTTTTTGTCTTGTTTCTCAAGTTCTTTTTTCTCTCCAGGTTCCAATTTTTTAGATTTGAATTCAAATTGTTTTTGTTTTTCAAAAAGCTCCTTTTCTTTTGGACTTTGTTCAATTGAATCTTCAACCATGGTGCTCTTTCCTTCTATTTCATCCGGCAAAGTTAAATCCTCTTGAATATTTTTTTTCATAATTAATATAGAAAAAAAGAGATTATAAATCTATTTTTTAGAAAAAAGAACATAATGTTCTACTCCAAAATCAAATTCATTAATTATAAAAAATTCCTTTTGTAAAAAATCTTTCAACCATTTTCTCTCTACATGAAATTTCTTTTTTGAAACTAAACTTTTTGTTGCCCAACTAACAACACCTCTTTCAAAAAAAGGCATTAACTCCAACAAAACTTTTTTAGAATAATCTCTTTTAAGCATTTCTAAACTGTCAAGTATCTTAAAGAAAAAAGCAATTCGGGAACTTTTAGTTTCAGAGATGATTTTTTTAACTTTTTCCAAATCAAATAAACTTGCCTTAACACAATTAGCATCAAAAATTTTATTTTTCTTAAAATAATTATTTTGTAAATCAACCAATTGTCCAACAGGCTCAATTCCTAAATATTTGGCATCAAATCCTATTTTATTGAAATATTCATAACTAAATCCATTAATTCCACACCCAAAATCAATAATTGTGCAACCTTTTTTCATTCCAATTAAACATTTCTTGTAAACATCTTCATAAAATCCCATTCTCTCTTTTGTAGAAATGTGTTTTTTTAAAAACCAAGCAGAATCTTTATCCTTAATTGTGAGAAGCCTTCCAGAAACAAAGGCTGTATACATTTTCCTAAGCAAATCTCTCGTTTTTTTAATTTTCTCTTCCACCAATAAATCTTTTTTGTCAAATTGTGAATAAACTAATTCGACATCTTTTCTAGGTAAATCGCTAAATTCTTTCTTTAACATAATTTTATCAATTATTTCTTTCTTATTCAATTCTATTCTTTGTGCCATCAAGTTTTTAAGTAAAAATAGATTTAAATCTTTATGCCAATCAATGTAAATGATCCAGAATATGTCTCTGCAGAAAAAGCATACTATGAAGCCAATACTCTAGAAGAACAATTAATAGCTTTGAAAAAGATGATTTCCCATATGCCAGGACATAAAGGTGCAGAGAACCTTCGACAACAATTAACAACAAAGAGAAAAAAATTAGAAGCAACAATTGACAAAAAGAAAAAATCTGGAAAAGGAACAAAAGGAGGAATAAGAAAAGGAGACATGCAAGCAATTATGGTTGGAAAAACAAATTCAGGAAAATCCACTCTTCTAAAACTTTTAACAAATGCTGAACCAAAAATAACTAGAACAAAATTTACAACAAACGAAGCAATTATTGGAATGATGCCTTATTTGAATACACAAATACAACTAATTGAAATTCCAGCAATTGAAGGAGAATATTTTGATAAGTCTTTAGCACACACAGCAGACACAGTAATAATTTTAATAGAAAAATTTGAAGATATTGAAAAAATTGAACAACAACTAAAGATGACAACAGGGAAGAGGATAATTGTACTAAATAAATCAGATAAATTAAAATCAACTGAAAAAAGAAAAATAAAGGCAAGATTACAAAGTAAAAAATACAACTTTGAAATAATTTCTTGTATACCTTTTTGGTCAGATAACAATATAGAAGAATTAAAGAAAAAAATATTTTCTTCTTTTGATATAATTAGAATTCGTACAAAAGAACCGAAAAAAGAAAAATCACTCAACCCAGTAATTATGAAACCAAATTCTACTGTAAAAGACATCGCCGAAAAAATACTAAAAGGATTTTCTAAAAAAATTAAAAAAACAAAAATCTGGGGACCTTCCTCAAAATTTAGTGGACAAATTGTTGGATTAAATCATGTCTTAAAAGATTTAGATACTGTTGAGTTTACAACTAAGTAAGATTACTCAAAACCGGGATAAGCTTCTTTATGTAATTTAGAAAGTTCTTTATTATCCCTAAAATTGACCAAGAGTTCGTTTAACTCATTTGCAACCCCTATTTTCAAATCCATAGGATGTAAAGATTTGGAAACAAATGCTTTTTCCAATTCCATATAAGAATTAAATTCTAAATTTCCCCCATATTTTTCATTTCTTTCAATAACAAATTTGTTTTTAATTCCAAAAATCAAATATTTAGATAATGCCATTAATCCATTATTGGGATCTCCTTCAATACAATCTGCTTTATTTATTCTTTTTTGAACTATTTTATTTTTGTCCATTAAATCAATTTTTGTTGATTTAATACTTGAACTCATTTTCTCGCCCACCAATCCCCGAATCATTGGATTCATGATTTCAATTCTTGGTTTGTAACCTAGCTTGGGTAAAATTTCCCTCGCCAAAACCATAATTTTTCTTTGATCTATTCCCCCAAATTGCATATCAACATTCAAATATTCTTCATCTAATACTTGTACTAAGGGATAAATAAGTCCAGACAATCTTGGGCTATCTCCCAATTTTACAACTTCACTAGCAGCTTTTTTTGCATCATGGGCACTTACAATAGTAGAAAGTTTCAATAAATCCATATAAAATTCTTTCGTAGTTTGGATATCACTCCCCAAAATAAATTCCAAATTATCCACAGATACACCAAGAGTCTCAAGCATCGTGGCTGTTGCTTTCTTATAATATGCTGTCCTTTTTTCTAATTCTTCCCAAGGAACAGAATCTAATGCTGCATGCACATCAGCAAGTAATATTTTAACTTTAATTCCTGCTTTCAAAAAATCAGCAATTTTCATCATGGGAAAAAAATATGCAATGGAAATACTTCCAGTGGGCATTGTTCCCCAATAAAGAGAAACTTCTTTTTTTCCAGAAATCAATTTTTTCAAATCCTCTTCGCCAAGTATCTCTTGGATATTCCTTTTAATTAATTCCATTTTCTCTTCAACATTCATAATTAAACTTTCTCAAAAGAACTTATTAAATATTTCTATATATAAAAAGAACCAGGGAAAATCCCTGGTCCACCTCTCTTACCCAAAAATCTTTTCATTACGAAAAAAAATATAATCAACTTACAATAATTCTAACTTTTTTATTCAAATGTTGTTTAGGTAAAACAACATGGCTTCCATTTCCAAAAACTTTTACTTCTCTTTCTAAAACCTGTTCAGGAACATCCAATTCTCTCATCAAATCATTTATTTTTTTTATTTGATTTACCAAAACTTCAACTTTATTTGTTGTCATATATACAAATATATATACTTACTTATAAACTTTTCGAAAATTAACTAAAAATTAGGACCCCTAATAAATTAAAATAAAACTTTATAAGAAAAAAATACCTTCGATAACTACTTACTTCGGTAGGTTTGTTAACTTTAGGGTTAACAAGATTAATCTTCGGATTAATCAGGTGTTAATCTTCGGATTGACTTCCATGTTTCTCTTCACAGAGAAACAAAAAAAGATTGTCATTTATGACAATCGATTTAGTTATTTATAACTAAATCGCGTTGACTTCGGTCAACAGAATTAACCTTCGGGTTTATTCAGGGGACAAGGATTTATTTTTGTCCCCCTTCTTTTTTAAAAAAATTAAGAACTATTTCCAAAAATAGTATACATAGATCCCCCCATCTGAGAAAATTTATCTAAAAGTAAAGCTTGATTCTCTTCAATACTTTGATTTAGTCTTCCTTCAACACCTTCCATCCTTGAAGACAAGTTAATCAAATTTCGCTGTAGGAGCTCCTGTGTCGTCAAAAAATCCCCCATTATCCTTTGATACTGGCTTTGCTGTGCAGCAAAGATCTCAGCAACCATATTCAATCCCGTAGATACATGAAAAGAGGAAGAAATAAACAAAAGACTTCCCCCAACATTACAATTAATATGTTCTTCATAAATTCCTGGAGCTTCGGGAGTTGTAAAATAAATATAATAATTACCAGGAACAGATGTGGGAATCATTTCTCTATCAATAATAAAAAAAGTTTTATCTGGGTACAATAAAGAAACTATGCAATTAGCATTATCTAACGGCCTGTTTTTTGTATCATGTAACCTAACAATCACTTGACCCTCTTCTCCACTAATATATTCTGTACCCGAAACCATAGAAATAGCTGAATTAACTTTAATAAAAATGAAATATACTAAAAAAACCAATACCGCAATAGCTAAAAAAACAAAAATTAATTTTTTATTTTTCTCTAAAAAATTTTTTGAATTTCTTCCATATGATTCCATTTTAAAAAACCTTCAAAAAAATAAAACAAATTAAAAAAAAACTAAGAAATGATGTTCGCCCTAATTTCGCCTTGGATTTCATCTAAAATTTCGTGAGTTGTTGCATTAATTTCTTCATTCTGATCTTGAATTACATTAAGCGCAACTAAAATATTATCAATTCTATTTGAAATACTTCCACTCAAATATTGCCAAGTTGTATACGTTGTTTGATTTAGCTCATCAAATTGAGCTTCTTGTTCTGTTCTCATATTTTCAATTGCTACTTCAATATTATAAATCTCTTGGCATAAAACACTCGAATTAGTAACTGATTCTCCACAGAAAGCTAAAACTTTATCTAAATCAGAATCAAGAGAACTAAATCTATTCTCAACTTCCACCATATCCTCTTTATTCATAGCATTATTAACAATCCATTGTGTGTCAGTATAAACATCTGCCACAGAAGACATAATTGAATTATATTGTTGGGTCATCAAAGCTTCCAATTCAGGTTGCATAGTTCCAATTAACAATCCACTAATACTCGCATTAACAGCTGTTAATTGGGTTGTGATTGTGTTTTCAGTCCCAATTAAACTATTTGTTAAATTAATTTCAACATTAGTCAAAGAAGTGTCCAAAGTAGCTTCAGTACTGTCAATACCCGAAAGAACATTTGTTTCAACATCATTCATTAAATTAGTAAGAGATGTTTCAGCAGAATCAACATTTGTATTAATACTCTCGCCAGTCGATTCAACAATTCCAGTAATTGAAACATTCACTGCACTTAATTCTGCCATAACTATTGCAATTTGTTGTTCAATCTTATCTTCAAGTTGTGGTTGAAGTTTATTATTAATTAAATCTGAAATACTTCCATTAACATCTGATAATTCTAAAAGAACAGCAGCTTCAGTATCAGCAATTTCCCCTGAAAGAGTTACTTTTACATTTGTTAAAGCAGTATCTAAATTAGATTCAGTACTGTCAATACCTGAAAGAACATTTGTTTCAACATCATTCATTAAATTAGTAAGAGATGTTTCAGCAGAATCAACATTTGTATTAATACTCTCGCCAGTCGATTCAACAATTCCAGTAATTGAAACATTTACATTAGTTAATTGAGTTGATAACATTGCAATTTGTTGTTCAATCTTATCTTCAAGTTGTGGTTGAAGTTTATTATTAATTAAATCTGAAATACTTCCATTAACATCTGATAATTCTAAAAGGACAGCAGCTTCAGTATCAGCAATATCTCCAGCCAATGTAACTTCAACATTAGTTAACTGTGTAGATAAATCGGCTTTTGTAGAATTAATATCATTTGTTATTTATAACTCAATTGCATTCATTAAATTAGTAAGAGATGTTTCAGTTGAATTCAAATTCACATTTATTTCTTCACCTGTCTCTTCAACCTTGGCATGTAAAGTTAAATTTACATTACTTAGCTCATCCCTTGCAAAATTAAGATTATTTGAAATTGTGTTTACTTCTTCTAAAGCAGGATTTAAGTGAAACGATTGAGAAGATTTAATGATAGTTGGACCCTTCATACAAGTCACTTCTTGTTCATATGTTCCAAGGGGTTCTCCCATCAATGAATCTGTTTTATACCAATTCCCAGCAATATTAGATTGTAACATATCAAGATTATTAACAAAAATTGTTTTATCTGGATATAAAATTGTAACTTTACAAGAATCTACATTGTAGGCATTTCCTCTATAATCTGCCAATCTAACAATTGTCGAAGCGGAATCATTATTCCAATATTCTGTATGTGATACCCATTGCATTGATACATCATCAGTAATTTTTTTCCCAGTAAAATAAGCACTAGCAAAACCCACACAAAGTAACACAATAAAAGCTAAAGCAAAAAGCTTAATTCTATGTTTCCTTAAAAATTTTTTTGATAACCTCATTTTTTCACCTGAAAAGAAATATTGAAAAACTTATTTAAACATATACCTCATTTGAAGAACATATTCTAAAATCCTTTTTTTTAAATATATCTTAAAAAATATATTTTGAAAAAGAACATATCTAAAAATTATCCAAAAAAAATTCTAAACAATATAATCAAGAAAAGATAATTTAATTTATGTTAATTGAAATATTTTTATTTTTAGTAATAGGTATTTTTTTAGGAACAATAACTGGACTAATTCCAGGAATACACATTAATTTAATTGGGGCCTTATTAATTTCATTAGCAACTTCAATTTATTTAGATCCAATTTATGCTCTTGTTTTTATTGTGTCTATGGCCATAACACATACTTTTGTTGATTTCATTCCTTCTATTTTTTTAGGTTGTCCAGATACTGACACCGAACTTTCAGTTCTTCCAGGTCATGAATTATTAAAAAACAAGAGAGGATATGAAGCAATTTATTTATCAAATAAAGGAAGCCTCACAGCAATTTTTTTGCTTTTAATTATTTCAATTCCTTCTATTTTTATAATAAAAAATATCTATTCTTATCTTCAAAAAATAATTCCATATCTATTAATTATAATTTTGATACTATTAATTTTAACAGAAAAAAATAAAATGAATTCCATATTTGTTATTCTTTTAACAGGTTTTTTGGGATTTTCAATAAATTCTTTAGAAATAAATCAACCACTTTTACCCTTGCTAACTGGGCTCTTTGGTGCAAGCAATATTATTATTTCTATACAAAACAAAACAAAAATTCCCGATCAAATAATTGAAAAAAGTTTTGTCTCAATAAAAAATCCAATAAAAGCAGCACTTTTTTCAGCACCAATTTGTTCATTATTACCTGGGATGGGTTCAGGTCAAGCCGCAATAATTGGAAACACATTCATAAAAAATTCAAGAAAACAATTTTTAATTTTAATTGGAATAATTAATACATTAGTTATGGCCTTTTCATTCATAACCCTTTATTCAATTGGAAAAACAAGAACAGGTGCTGCAGTGAGTATAAATGAAATAATACCTTATTTAGATGTCAAACATTTAATTTTAATTTTAATAATTATTTTTATTTCCGGGATTATTGCATATTATTTGACAGATTGTTTGGCTAAAATAACTGCAATAAATTTTAAAAAAATAAATTATAAAATACTCTCAATAATCACTTTAATCATTCTCTTAATTATTGTCCTACTTGTTTCAAAATTTTTAGGAGTAATTATATTAATAATTTCTACTTTTACAGGAATTTATTGTATTAAATTAAAAGTAAGGAGAACCAATATGATGGCAGCATTAATTTTACCGACAATTATTTGGTTGATTTAAACAACTAATTGTTTTAAACAACTAAAACCATTCGTCAACTGTGTGTTGTTTTTCCTTCTCTTTACCGAAAATTGAATCAATATAATCTTTAGTCAAACTCAAAGTTTGTTGCAAATAAGGACTTAAATCAAATTCTTTAGCAAGTTCAATTGCAGGCTCTAAATATTTTTTAATTCCCCCCTCATGTATTGTAAAGATTAATTTTCCCCGACCACATTTATGACATTTCCCGCTCAAAGGAGGACGACGATGAATTTCATTACAATCAACACATCTAAATCCTTGCATAGAAAATTTTCTTAAATTACCCCTCATATCTCGAATAAAATGTCTTTCAATAACTAATCTAGCTGTATCTTTAGTATCAACTGCCCGAATCTTATCAACTAAAATCATTTGATGTGCAACTTTAGTTTTCATATCTTCAAGTAATTTATATGATGAACAAACAACCCCTTCATTAAAATCATTTGTATCATGAGTAAAACCCATATTTACAAAAGGATCTTTCCCTTCTTTTAACACATCCCGCACCATATTTACTTTTACTTTGGAAGAATGTTCTCCTCTTTCAGATGCCTTATATAATTCCAAAGGATATTCATTTAAATATTCAAAATCTAAAATCTGATCATCTACTTCTCCCGCATCAATTCTAACATTCATAACTAAAGGGGCATCTTGTGTTGCTCCCCTCCTATTTGGAAGATATTTACGAGAAAAGTTAAGCAATACATCTCCTAATAGCATTATTGCAGCCTCATCCCCATCACAATCTCTTCTAATGGCTGCATGCATATAAGGTGAGGCCATTAATCCTAAAGTATTTGAAAATCCAATAAAACGACAAGCAACGCCTGCACAATTATGTGGAGCCATACAAACACCTAAAAGCCCAATTAAATCCTCACGTTTTTTAACATTATAAAAAGGTTTCAAAGAATAAAATTTAACCAAAAGTTCATCAATAAAATTACAAATATTAACAAAAACATCTTCTCCCAATTCATCAGGAGTTTCTTTTGAAGAAGGAATTAATATATCGTGAGGTTTAATTTCTAAAATTTGATTTTCATTTTCTAAAGGGTTTCCTTCTATATCTTTATTATAACCCAATTCAATTAATTTTTGAATACTAGTTCCAATTTCTTTAGGTTTAAAAGAAACAACAGGTAATTCGGTTGCATCCATTCTAATGGTTCCATCTCTAAAGACTTGCAAACCATATTTAGCTCGAAGAATTCCTTTTTCTATTCGCTCATTGATTTTTTCTCCAGCAGAAGTAGAAACGATTCCTTTTATTACAGGTGGCAATTCAGTTTTCAACATTCCCAAATTTTTTCTTGCTAAATCAAAATAATAATTAATATCAATTTGTTTATATTGAAAAGGAACACCCTCAGATTCTGAATATTCTACTTTTTTCTTTTTCGCTTTTTCTTTAATATCTCTAAAATAATATCTTTGCTCTGTTTCCTCTAAACAAGTTTCACATTTTCCAAAAATAGTTTCTTTTTTACATTTCGAACAATAATATATGGGAAAAGAAGAAGACACTTTTCCTACAGCACAAGAAGCTTGGAATGTTTTCATACGTCCCCCTTCTTTACCTACCACAAATAAAGAATTTGGACTTCCAGGAATCTTTCTTAATTTTGCTTTTTCAGGTCTTCCCATTCTGGCCCCAATGAAAACACCCGATTTATCTTTAATTTTAAATTTACAATTTTTATTTATTATTTCTAAAACTTCTTCTTTATCAACATTTATTTTTTTTATATCTTCCTTTAAAAAATATTTTTCTTTCAAATTAATTAATTCAATTCCTAAATTAAATAATAACACTTGTGAATCAATTTTATTTAAAACAACATTTTCTAAAGTTAATTCATGGGGAATTCCTAATAATTCTAAAGCTCTTTTTCCAAGAACAAATGTTTCTTTACATTTTTTTGTCCAAGGCAAGATTAATTTATCTTCAAAAACGCCTTGTTTAAGCCAATCTAATAAACCAATAAATTGTTCTTTATTAATTTCTTTCCAATAATAAATATATTTTGGATATAAAGGAATACCATATTTCTCACTAGTTTTTATTGCCTCTTTAAAAGAAACATTTGTGTAATCAATTGATTTTGAAAATTCTTTATCTTTTTCTTTTAATTCTAAATTCCACCATTCTTCCACATATCCTGGTTTCAAAAGCATAGCATTTCTATTGGCAACATCAGAAAAAGGAAATAACATGTCTCCCAGATAAATAATTTCTTCCACATCTTGATAAATTTTTCTTGCTTCTTCTTTATTTTTTAATTGCTTAACGGAACCATTTTTTAATTTCACAATTGGACCTTCAATAGTATCACATGGAGCAATGGCACAACCTTTTGTAGGTTTTTCAATTTTAAGTTGAGTTCCTGTTGCCAAAAAATCATCACTAATTCCCATTGTTGCAGGATGAACACATACAGCACTAAATCCAGAATTTCTTCCCCGCCCATATCTAAATCTAAAAGAACCACTTCTTCCAGGATGCCCATACACAGGACGACCAGCCACCAAATCTTTAATATATGTTGGAGAATCTCCTGTTTTAGATTTACCACTTGTTCTTTTTTCATGTAATTCCAAATATTCTTCAATCCAATCAAATCCACTCCCTTGAATTCCATTCTTTCTGGCCATATTATATAATCTAAAACCTTTGGATGCTTTTTGTGCAAGACCTTCTGCCATCACCAAACAAAAACCACTTCGCAAAAAATTTGTAGAAACCCTATTTAAATTTTTATAATTTGAAACTTCTAATTTTTCAGAAGGATCTCCTCCAACTTGAAAAGGCATATTTCTTGCAAGAAATAAAGCTTCTTCTTCAGTAGGCATATATTGTAAATTTGTAATCCGCTCATGAAAATCATTTAATTCTGTCCAAACTCTTTTTATTTCTTCTTCAGTAGGATCATACTTTGCAAATCCAAATTTCTCTCTTAAAAAATCAATTAAAAATAAAACCATACAAGAAGCTGTTGTTCCAGCTGAACGAATAGGTCCACTAAAATTTGCAATAATATAATCTTTACCTTCTCTTGTTTTACCTTTTTCAATTCCAGTATAACCTTCAATTGGAGAAGACACAACACCTAAAGTAGTATAACACATCCCAATACGAATTCCTGCATCTATTGATTGCATAATATTATCAAATTTACAAAATTTATTATCACTAATTTCATCTGCAATTTTAAATATAACTGTCGGGTCAAGTTTACCATATTTTTCCTCTAATTCTAAAATTCTTTCAGCAATCCCAGAATTTAAAATTTGGGGATAAACAGTAGAAATTAATCCTACAACTTTTTCAGCCATAGACAAAGCAATTGGAATTTCAACTTCTTTAACAGGATCAAATCCTTTAGCACGAGCTTTGTTAGCCATAGAATAAACATCTTCAACTTCTTTTTGAAGTGAAAGCATATAATCTTTTGTTTCGATTTCATAATTTTCCATACTCATTTTTCTATTTCCTCCAAAACTTCATTCCAATTATTAACTCTAATCATACTTTCCATTAATTCCTCTTTAATATTCCAAGGTTGAGTAATCAAAATAGTTTTAATTCCTTTAATTAAACAAGATTTTAATGTTTTTACTCGATCATCAATAAGAATATCAATATTTTTTTCCATACAATAATCAACTTTTTCTTTTATGATATTTTTCTCTTTATCAAAAACAAAAAGAATAGGAATATCAACTCCAAAAATATTTTTTAATTGATTTTTTGTTAAATCTGCTATTCCTTCATGTCTTGCAGTCATAAAATAAATTTCGTGTTCATCATTTAATTTTAAAATTATTTCTTTAACTCCTTCCATCAATTCTAATTCTTTTCCAAATTTAGAAAAAGTAAATTCATCCAATAATTCAAAAACTTTTTTTGCATCAATATTCAAAAACTTTTCTAAAGAATAAATAAAATATTTTTCAAAATTATGATTTGTACCAAATTTATCATTATAATACTCAAAAAAGCTTTTATGAAATTTCCAAATAGTATCATCTAAATCAATTCCAATTTTTAATTTTTGATTATTTTTCATTTTTTTCTTTATATCTTTTAATTCCATCTTTATCATTTAAATTTTCAAAATCCAAAATTTTTATTTGTCTTGTTTTTAAATTAAACATAGGAACTTTTGAATGATCAGGAGTGTTTCCAAATTTCTCTTGGTAAGGTGTTAACCCTTCCCAACTTGAAACTGAAATAATTAAAACATTATTATTATGAACAACTCCACTTTTATGTGTGTGTCCTGAAAGAATAATATCTGGAACTTTTCTTATTAATAAAGAATCTTTTTTATTGGGAAAATATTGTGTAGAAGTATGTGTTGGTGCAAGATGTCTATTTTTTAATAAATATTCTATTATTTTTACAGGATTATTCATTGTTTTTTCTAACATTAATTTAGGTATATTATTTGCATAATAAGGAAAAGAAAATCCATGATAAGTTAAAACATCAAAACCAGGAAATCCTTCTCTTTCACCAATATTAACAACAGCAGGATTTTCAGTTACAATAACATTTTCTAATTCATAAATAGGCCAAGCATATTTTTCACTTAAAAGAGGTTGGGGTTCCATTAATCTAACACAATCATGATTTCCAGGACTAATTATTATTTTAATATCTTTTCTTATTTTTCTCAACAAATTAGCTATTTTTTGAAATTGTTCTTCTAAATCTACCACTAATAAATCTTTTTCTTGATTAGGATAATTTCCAACTCCAGTTATTAAATCACCTACAATAAACAAATATTTTATTTTTGAAATATATGATTCCTCTTTTTTTTCATCATTCAAAAAATCTATAAATTTTTGAAAATCTTTTTCTAAAAAATTATGACTTCCAAAATGAATATCTCCAATAAATAAAGCATATTCTTCCAAAGGACCTTTTTTTCTTTCAGCTAACATTGTTTCGGGAAAAATAATATCATTTACAAAAATAATTTCATTATTTCCTAAACCTTTGAAGCCTAAAACAGCATCTAAAGTTATATCATCTGCTTCTTTTAATAATTCTTTTTTATTTGAGGAAACTAAAACTTTTATTCTACCTGTTAAATCTTCTATTTCTAACATTAAATTTCCATTTTTTGTCATTTTTTTCTCTGCTACCATTCCAATCACAGAAATTTTTTGTTTATCATTAGAAATTTTTCCTATAGAAACAAGATTTTCAAATTCAGGTCTATCTTGCATAATATTTTTTAAATCTTCATATCGATTTTTAAAATGAACGACAAAATCTTTCACTTCTAAACTTTTTGGAATAGAGGGGCTTGAAAGAGAAACTTTAACTTTTGCTTCAAAATCATTTGTTTCATTATTCTTTTCAATTTTTTTAAAAGATTGAAAATTCATAATTCCAATTTTTTCTTTTAATTTTAAAAAATTTTTATCTTTATTTATTGAAATTTCATCAATAAATTTATTTATAATTTCTTGATTATTCTCAATTAAAGATTTATTTAAAAATTTTTTTCCAGAATAATTTTTTAATTTATTCATATCTTTTTGAGCTTGCGGAACACAACCTGCAACTATAACCTTTTTATTTTTAGATTCTGCATTTCTTATTTCTCTAAAGAGTTTCTCTTCTGCAATATTCT